>Ga0307477_10000342_pt1 | contig 54828 bp, 52 predicted proteins | sample atmos_gasesECM2C_FD_203316 | JGI IMG/M metagenome (GOLD analysis project Ga0307477, IMG submission 203316) | Hardwood forest soil microbial communities from Morgan-Monroe State Forest, Indiana, United States - atmos_gasesECM2C_515 | ecosystem: Environmental > Terrestrial > Soil > Temperate... | reverse complement strand
ACGTTTCCGGCGAAGGCCGGAAGCATGAACGCGAATAAGCATGTAGTTCTCTTGACCAGTAACATTTTCGGACGCGGGTTCGACTCCCGCCGCCTCCACCATATCTGTTAAATCAATTTTGTTTCGCTCTGTGCGCTGGCAATCTGGCGCTAGGATTGCTTGAAGCGAGAATACTCGCGCGGAAGCTCTATGCCGTATTTTTCGCATAGAGCGGAAACGTCTTTGAAATCTTTTTCCTTAAGCTCATAACCGCTGTGGAATTTCACCATCCATTCAGGCGATATGCAGGAGACTGAGTGGCCATCAATTGTTCCGCTGCCTTGCAGCGAATCGGCAGGATACATGTGGCCATTTTCCGCCGGACCGTAGATCCCATTGCCTTGTTTGTTCAACACGATGACATGAACATCGATTTCACGCCCTTCATCATCGCCTAAAACAAAATTAAAAGGCCGTTCGATTTCACGTTTGATGCGGCGATAACCTTTTGCACCTAAGACGTGTTCAAGCTTTGCCAAATCCTTTTTCTGAATGGCAATGTCCAAATCTTGGTGAGGCCGAGTCTGCCGTCCGAGCAACGCATCAACGCCCCACCCACCATCAATCCAAATGCGAACACCTAGTTCGCTGAATTTCGAGTAGATCTCAATAACGTCATCAGAGGTCATAACATTCTCATGCGTTAGTTCCTTCTGACTGTTAGCGGCCAATGGAACTTCTACAAAATGTATCCCAGCATGGCGCACGCGAATCAGTACAAGCGAAAACTTCTTTGCGTAAGACGTCGTAAACTCGCTGCACAGAAAAAGCCACATGCCTCATCCCTTCGGATCGCTGGTATTCACGCCGGTCGTTAAAGACTTACAAGAGCGGCATGGCAGTCGCCGGCAATACGCCAGGTTGGAGGAGTCCGAATCCTCGCCGCCTCTTTTAGGTCCACAAGAAACGGAATATCTGGCGGAACGTGACACCTTCTATATGGCATCCGTGGGCGCGACGGGTTGGCCTTATGTTCAGCACCGGGGTGGTCCTAAGGGCTTTCTCAAAGTAATCGACGAAAGCACGATCGCATTTGCGGATTTTCGAGGAAACAAGCAGTACATCAGCACTGGAAATCTTCTGACTGACAACCGTGTCTCGATCATTTTGGTCCATTATCCAAGGCAACTTCGTCTGAAAATTCTGGGCCGTGTGGAAGTATTTGAAGGAGAACCAGCGAAAGAATGGATTGATAAAGTCCGCGATCCGGATTACAAGGCGGTCATCGAGCGGGTATACGTGATTCATGTTGAGGCTTTTGACTGGAATTGCCAGCAACACATTATTCCCCGTTTTACTAAGGAAGAGATTCAGGAATCGCTGGCACCCACAGAGAAGCGAATACGAGACTTGGAACAAGAAAACGAGAAACTTCGGAAAGAGCTCTCGCAAGTCGGCAAGAGAATGGAAATCAGCAAATAAATCAGCAAAAAAGAAGGAGGACGTGTCATGCCTACAATCACTACGAAAGACGGAACACAAATCTATTACAAAGACGGGGGTAAGGGACAGCCCATCGTATTCAGTCACGGCTGGCCGCTCAGCGCGGATGACTGGGACGGGCAGATGCTGTTTTTCGGCCAGCAGGGCTACCGAGTAATTGCGCATGACCGGCGCGGGCATGGCCGGTCCGACCAGACCTGGGATGGCAACGAAATGAACACCTACGCCGACGACCTAGCAACCCTCACGGAAAAGCTTAACCTGAAGAACGCAATCCATGTCGGTCATTCCACTGGAGGCGGAGAAGTCGCCCGTTACATCGGGCGGCATGGCACAAAACGTGTCGCCATGGCTGTGCTTATCAGTGCGGTGCCACCGCTAATGGTGAAGACGGACAAGAATCCGACTGGCACACCGATCGAGGTGTTCGACGACCTGCGAGCTCAATACACAAAGAACCGGCCCCAGTTTTACCGGGACATCACCCTTCCGTTCTACGGCTACAACCGGCCCGGTGCCAAGATTTCGGAGGGCATCCGGGAGCACTGGTGGTTGCAGGGTATGTTGGGCGGGATGAAGGCGGGTTACGACTGTATCAAGGCTTTCTCCGAGACGGACTTCACCGAGGATCTAAAGAAGTTCGACGTGCCAACTCTCATCCTTCATGGCGACGACGATCAGATCGTGCCGATCGCCGCGGCGGCTCCGTTGTCCGCGAAGCTTGTGAAGAATTCGACTCTGAAGATTTATCCGGGTTTTCCGCACGGGATGCCCACAACTAACGCGGACCAGATTAATGCCGACCTGCTCGCGTTCGTTAAAGAGAGTCGAAAAGCAGCGGCTTGATTGATGAGGATGTCTTGATGTTGATGGCCCTAAAAGGTCAAAATCCCCGCCCTGTCTCTCCAAAAAGCGGAGAGACAAGGACGGGGCACTCGGCAGACTGAACTAGGTCTGCCTCCCACTGTACAAAGTACTAATGGACAAAGCCACATATTGAGAAGTAGGATTCCTTCAAGTAATGCTTTAACACTGCTGGTGGCCGGCCTAGCGGCCACGGTCGGCGGTTCCACAACCGATAGTCTGGCACAAGGAGTTTGTTTATGCGTCGAATTACGAGTCTCTGCACATTTCTTTTGACAATTTTCACTTCAGGGGTGGTTCTGAGCCAGGTAAACGGAGAAGCAACGATTGAATCCGGCTATGCGAGCACTTGGACTGTTCCTCCTGGGTCCTATGCCACACCTTGGACGCCCATGCTCTCAACACCGACTGCCGCGTTTGCTTCCCCGCAGCTACAAGTAGGCGCTTCAAACGCCACCTCGGGGAATGTGGCCGGCGCTTCGAATTCAACATTTACAACCGGAGCCGCAGAACCATCTTCTGGGGCACGCAGGGCTCGGATCAATTTGGGAATCTCAACCTTCCAAGGTGATTATGGAGTGGCGACACTTGCGGGGATCCACCATCTTAAGAGTTCCCCGAACAAGGCTTACACCAACGAGGATATTGAGCGCCTGAAGTCCAGCCAAGGAAAATAGCTTGTAGCGCGAAATCTTCGAGAATGGCTCACGATTGCGGACGTTGGCAGATCAGGCGCCGAATCTCTCTGCGGCGCGAGCCTTCGCTTTGGCGGCCTCTTCTTCGCGATTCTTCGGCAGCGCGTCAGTTTCGAGCGAACGCAACAAGCGAGTTGAGACCTCTGCGACTTCATCGATCGCTGCCAGAAACGCGGCTTCGTTTGTCCGCGACGGCTTGTTGAATCCGCTGATTTTTCTCACGAACTGAAGTGAAGCGGCTCGAATCTCGTCGTCCGTGACGGGTGGATCGAAGTTGAAAAGTGTTTTGATATTCCTGCACATCGGAATGACCTCCGAATTCCCACGCGAGATGGGATCATTCGTTTGATTTCATGCAGGTTCTATTTTAAAGAATCAGACGACCTCGGTGCAGGAAAGCGTCAAACGCGTCCGTAGTACCTTTCGGGAAAAATTCGGCTGCCCCTTGGAGGCACACGGACAACGCTGGCACAGACTGTGGAGAAATCTGAGCGGAAAGGTCAATGAGTGTAATCGCGATGTACGCCAAGTGCACTGACACGGTGCTATCCAAACCACGAGAACAATCGTCTATTAATAGTGTTCCACTCTGTACAGAACGTAAGAGGTGAAAAATGCTGAAGCGTACCGTGCAATTGCTGCTGGTTGCGTCCCTAATCACGACTTCGTTAGGGGCGGCTGACAACCCATTTGTTGGCAAATGGAAGCTCAATGGCTCGAAAAGCAGACTCCCCGACGAGATGAAGGTTAAGAAGGTCAGTGCAAATAAGTATGCATTTGCTTTCGAAGGCGGCGACTATGAAGAGACGATTGTTGCTGACGGGACAGATCAGCCGGGAGTTTTCGGAACGACTTTCTCCGTCACCGTCGAAGGACCCAATAGCTGGAAAGTGGTCCGCAAAACCGACGGCAAAATACTCCTCACCGCGAACTGGAAGCTTTCGGAGGACGGCAATGTGCTCGATGACGACTTCACCTTCATCCAGCCCAACGGGTTGAAATTCAACGTGTATTACGTGTACAAGCGAACGGCAGGAGGGCCAGAATTCGATGGCACATGGGAAAGCACGAGCGAAACAGTGAACTCAGTGTCTGAGCTTCAGATCCAGCCCTACGAGAGCGATGGTCTTGCCTTTATTAATCCCAGCGAAGGGACAGTGAAAAATCTGAACTTTGACGGGAAAGATTACGCCTACGAACGCCCAAATGTGAAGGCAAAGTTTGCATCTTCAATACGCCGAGTAGACGAGCATACCCTAGCAGTAACCGACAAGGTCGATGGCAAGCTCGCGGGCACCGAGGAGATCAAGATTTCTCCTGATCACAAGGTATTGACAATGACTATACAGTCAGTGGGTCAAACCAGGCCGGAAATCCGCGTGTTTGATCGGGAATAGGGAATCCACAAGTAATCGCGCGGTGCACTGTTGTAAATTGAGTCGCCAGTTCAAACTGTTGTAACCGAGGCCATTACACTCATTGACCCCAAAGGGAGCCAGGGGGTAGCCGAATTTTTCCCGAAAGGTACTACCCCCTCAAACGCGTCCGAGAACCAGCAGGATCACAACTACTAGAAGAATGAGTCCTACGCCACCGGTCGGATAATAGCCCCAGTCTCGACTATGCGGCCACCGTGGTAGTGCACCGAAGAGCGCTAGAACCAGAATCACGATCAATATAGTTCCAAGCAACTTTTATTCCTTTCTCTAAACTCACGGTGCAGCCTCTCTCGAAGCTGCACCGGGTAGATCCGCTACATGGAGATGCTGATCGCAATCCCCACGTTGGGGTACCTGCGGTTGTACATGTAATAGCCGTTGTCGGCGTAGATAACATAGACATCGTCGTTGTCGTACCAGTCATTTCCCCAGTATTCAGGCCAGGGGTCAACCGCACTGATCCAATAGCCCTGGTATTGGAAGCGGGGATATCCGCCGACAACCAGGAACGGCAGGCCAGAGATGCGGAATTCGTGCTCCTGACCAAAGTATCCACGATAACGGTCGTCAGGAACGCGATAGCCGTTGTAACCTCCACGCTGTTGCCAGGTACGGTGGTCGGAGTCCCAGCGTTGTGAGCCATGCTGCTGCCAGGCGCTTTGTTCGACACGCTGTTGTTCCTGTGTACGCTGCGGGTATTGGTTACTCGGCTGTTGCTGAGCGTACTGCGGGTGCTGTTGTTGGGCATGCTGTTGTTGTTGAGCGTGCTGCTGCTGGGCATGATCCTGTTGCTGTTGTTGAGCGTGTTGTGACTGCTGCTGGGAATGCTGCTGTTGGGCGTGCTGTGACTGTTGTTGCTGCGCACGATCTTGTTGCTGTTGCTGCTGTTGAGCATGCTGCGATTGTTGTTGCTGGGTGCGTTGTGCTTGCTGCTGCTGGGCGTGATCCTGTTGTTGTTGTTGAGCGTGTTGTGACTGCTGTTGCTGGGAATGCTGCTGTTGGGCGTGCTGTGACTGTTGTTGCTGCGCACGATCCTGTTGCTGTTGCTGCTGCTGCGCATGCTGCGGTTGTTGTTGCTGCGCGTGATCCTGCTGCTGGGAATGCTGCTGTTGTTGAGCGTGCTGTTGCTCGGGCTTGCTCTGTTGCTGTTTAGAGTGGTCTTGCTTGTCTCCCTGCTGGTCCTGCTGTGCATAGGCAGAAGCAGCTATTCCGAGAAACAAAGACAAAATGGCGGTGCTGGTTATTCTAATTACTTTCATATGTGATGCCTCCGTTGCTGCGAGAAGAATGCTTGCTTTCGCGAGTGTTGATGTGCCTGAACTGCCCTTTAGGTTCCGATGTGAATCCGGGAAAGAGAATGGAACAATCCAAAAATATTCAAAATCCACAGAACCACGGCAATTACCACAATGCCATTCAAAATTGATTTAATGGACGACTGCATTGGGATGAAGCGATTCACCAGCCACAGCAGAACACCAACCACGATCAGAACTTCCACTAGTTGAATTAAAGGCATAGTCTTTTACCTTTCCTGGTTTCGTGGGCTAACCCCCCTCATCCGTCTGGAGGTGTTGCCCCTGATTTTCGATATTCGAGAGCTTTTAGGGTCGAATCGTGTTTGCCGGAAGATTTTGCGGCAAACACACGGATGAAGATTGCCGATTGGCTGGATGTGGCCGCTTCGCGGTGGCTTGATCGGGCTGCGAGGCGCAGCGACCTAGAGATAAGAGTTGCGAATCAGCATTCGCGACTCCGTGTACACACTCAGGAGAATAAATAATGACAGATGTCAGGTTTCGCGTCTGAGCAAGATAGCTCACATGCAACAGTTAACGACATACAATTATGAACAGTCAAAAGAGGTCGCTTATGGGACGGCGTACAAAATCCGCGTCGGCTGAATCGCCAACGAAGCAGATGGATGGTTTTATCGCCAAGTTCGATCCGAAGATGGCGCGATTCATACGCTCGACCCGAGCGGCCGTTCGCAAACGCTTCCCCACTGCTATCGAACTGGTCTATGACAATTACAACTTTTTCGTCATGGGATTTTGTACTACTGAACGAGCATCGGACTGTATCGTCTCTTTGGCAGCAAACGCCAAGGGAATTGGTTTGTGTTTTTATTGGGGGGCGACATTGTCCGATCCTGATAAAATTTTGCTGGGAAGTGGGAAGCAGACCCGCTTCATCCGTCTTGAGAGTGCGGCGACCCTCGCAAAGCCGGAAGTAGAGACGCTGTTGAAAGCAGCCGTGGCTCAGGCAAAGTCTCCACTGCCTGAAAGCGGCGGCGGATACACCGTCATCAAATCCATTTCAGCCAAGCAGCGTCCAAGACGGCTTCCCTAACAGTCATGAAGGACTTAGTTTTGAGAGGGATTTTTTCCATTCGTTCTGAAATCGCAACAAATTACCCCTGCGTTGGTCCTTCCGCACACAAACTTAGCGAATAGCAAAGTCTTTTACTTACAATGACTTTCATGCTGTAAAGCGGTGGAGTAGGGGACGCCCGAAAACGGGAGTAGCCGCTTGTGCATCCAATGCTCACACAGCAGGCATTCGATTTAAGGAGGAACAATGAAGATCAAAGTCGTCTCGTTACTCGTACTTGGGTTTGTGATCGCGGTGGCTGCTTTCTCCACTCCCGCGCAGGCAAAGTCGAAGTCGGATGTAAGAACGATCACGGGTTGCTTGTCAAAAGGGGACAGTGCAGATGAGTTCCTGCTTACCGGAAACAATGGAAGCACGTGGGAGGTCCGCAGCAGCGAGGTGGCTCTCGCGGATCATGTCGGGCACACGGTGACCGCGACGGGAGCTGTATCCAATGCGACGATGCACAATATGAAAGAAGATACAAAAGACATGGCCGCCGATGCTGGTATGAAGAAGAACAACACCGAGCACGGCCATATGACGATTACGTCACTGAAACATGTCAAGGATACGTGCGAAAAGTAAGTCCGGTTCTTGTGAAGGCCCCTTCAAGGTTCAGAAGGGGCCTTTCTTTTAAGCTTCAGAAAAAAAGCAAACACGCGATCTCGAAAGGAATGCAAAACCCGTATCCTAGCCCTTCATTCCCTATCTCTCGGGTTTGAGAGCGTACTCTTTGTGCTTTAACATCGGAGCACATGATCTCTCGATTTCGCCGGTGGTTGAGTGATCCAGTAATTCTGCTTTGTCTCGTTGCGGGGCTGGGCGCGTTCGTGGTTCAGTCTGGAGAACTTGGCAGCGCCGACACGATGCATCGGCTTCAAACCGCAACGTCTTTTTTTACTTCAGAGCCCCCCGTTTTTCCGCAAGAGTATCCCGAGTTTGGGGCGCACGGCCGCAGAGGCAAGATTTACGACTGGTATGGGATTGGCCAGCCGTTGCTCATGCTGCCGGTCGACATTATCGGAACGTATATCGAAAAACTGCCTGTCTTCGAGGAATACAACGGCAACGATCCTAGTGTCCGCAATATTTTTGTCAGTTACAGCACTAATATTCTGATGAATGTGCTGACAGCGCTTGTCTGCTTCCGGTTTCTGCGCTTGCTTCAATTTAGTCAGAAGCAGGCTGTCGCCGGAGTGCTGGCTCTGTTGTTCTCGACCACACACCTGCACTACGCGCAGAACATGATGGAGAACAATTATATTCAGCTGCTGACGCTGGCAGGCTTTGCTTTTCAGTATGAATGGCTGTGCAGTGGAAATCGCCGCGCGCTTCTAGCTGGGTCTGCGTGTTTCGGATTGAATCTGTTGACTCGCCTTACCACCGGGCTCGACCTGATTGCCGGAGTGGTATTTCTATCCGCCGTGGTTTGGTCGGAGCCAACACCACGAGAGTGGTGGGCGCGATTTGTTGCCTACGCACGAATCACAGCGCCGGTGTACGCAGTATTTTTTTTTATCGACCGCCTTTATCAGTTTTACCGCTTTGGATCGTTCACCAACACTTACGTCCACTACTTCACGCTCGAACATCGGCTACAAGATCCATCGCTGCCGGCGAAATATCCATTCGAGACACCGTTTCACGTTGGGTTTTTCGGCGCACTATTCGCTCCAGAGAAATCTATCTTTTTGTTCGATCCGCTGCTGATACTCACAATTCTCATCGTAGCGACGGCATGGAAGCGAATGCTGCCCGAGGTCAGAGCTTATCTGATCGCAGCATTCTTTCTGCTTTTTGCTTATATCTGTTTCTACGCGAGATACACAGTCTGGAGCGGCGACTTCGCCTGGGGAGACCGTTACGTCTCAACCGCAGCTGAACTGGCGGCTTTCATCTCAGTGCCGCTGTTCCTGCGGTACCGGCGTGAGCTTGGAAGAGTTGTCTGGATTGCCGGCGTTGTCCTGATCTCGCTGAGCACGGCGGTGCAGGTTGCGTCGCTGGCATTTTGGCTGCCGCTTGAGATTTACCAGATGGAAACTCTTGGCCATCCTACGTTCGTTGTTGCTCTGCGCTTCAAAAATATTGTGGCGTTTGCCTTGGGGAAGATGGACGCATGGGGGCTGAACAATCATGCAATGACGGAGGACCCGTGGGACTACGTCCACATCACGACGTGGAATTTTCTGCCATTTCTGCTCCAGAGAGTTGGGGAAGCTCCTGCTTGGGTGGTCAAGATCGCGTTTGCCGTTTGGGGCACGACGTTCGCTGCTCTCGCGTGGATTTTCGTCAGGTTGAACAAGGTAATGGGTCTCGACGAAGAGGTGGCACTAAGTTAAAAACCCGCCCAAGCATAGCTTGGACGGGGCACCCTCGATTCATTTTGGTGCGGGCAATATCTTGATCGTGCCCAGCCAAGTTTGCACGAGGTGCGGCCACGCGGTGATGGGAAGCTCGGTGCGGCGGAGGCCGTAGCCGTGCCCTCCCTCGGCGTATATGTGCATTTCGGCTTGAACTCTGGCGGCTTTCAACGCGGATAAGTAAACGGTGGAGTTTTCGTAATGCACTGGATCATCTTCGGCCTGAAGAATGAACGAAGGCGGCGTTTTGTCGGTGACATGGATATCGGGATTGGGCGCGAAGTTTTGCTCTGCGATCGCGAGGTATCCGGGATAAATGATCACGGCGAAATCAGGCCGGCAACTGAGCTGGTCAGCCGCATCGACGGAATCGTAGAGCCGCTGATCGAAGTGAGTGCTTAGGGCGGCGGCAAGATGGGCTCCGGCGGAGAAACCAAGAACGCCAATGCGGTGCGGATCGAGGTGCCATTCCACGGCGTGGAATCGCACGATACCGAGTGCGCGCTGCGCGTCCTGAAGCGCTGCGGATGACTTTGGATATGGCCCCGAGTCTGGCACGCGATACTTAAGCAGGACACATGAAACGCCAATTGAATTGAGCCAGTCGCAAACCTCGGTTCCCTCCAAGTCTATTGCCAGGATCTGGTAACTGCCTCCGGGAAAGACGACGACGGCGGCGCCTGTATTCTTGCCACTGGGCGTGTACAGGGTGATAGTCGGCTTGGATACGTTGCCAAGACGAATGACCGCCTTGCCCGCGATGAGGTTGTCTTTCGCTGTAGTAGTGTCAACCTCAGGTCCTGGATTCGGATGAGCTCCGGGTGCTCCGTGAGGCCAGATTGGGATCGTGAGGTGTCCGGGCGCTGGTTGCCACGCAGGCTTTTGGGCAAATAGGTTGGCGGAGATGGCGACAACTGCTGTTAGAAAAAGCAGACGATTACGCACGCTAGCCGAAATCCAGGTCAATTTCGTCGATGTAACACCATCCCCAATTTTCTCCGGGCTCGATCGAGCGCATGATGGGATGCTTGGTCGCGTGGAAATGCTTCGTAGCGTGTTTATTCTTCGACGAATCGCAGCAGCCGACGTGTCCGCACTCTAGGCACAGCCGGAGGTGTACCCAACGGTCACCCATCTTCAGGCATTCTTCACAGCCTTTGGTATGCGGTTTGACGTCCTTGACTTGATCGAGATGAGTACACTGAGTCACTTGTTCCCTCCTTTGGGCTGTCGCAGCGGCAGCCGAACCTGGAAACGCGTTTCGCCGGGTTTGGAATCAAACGTAATTTCACCGTGCTGGCTATGCACGATGCGATATGCGGTGTCCAGACCAAGGCCGGTTCCTAGCCCCACTCCTTTGGTGGTGAAGAATGGCTCGAAAATATGGGGTCTCACGCTATCGGGGATTCCTGGGCCGTTGTCGATGATTTCGACCAATACCATATCTAATTCTTGCGCAGTGCGAATGCGCAACTCGCCTTTGCCGTTCATGGCATCAATGGCATTGTCTATTAGATTGGTCCAAACCTGGTTTAGTTCGCTTCCGTGGGCGCAGATTTTGGGCAGATTCTTGTCGTATTCACGGATGACTTTAATTCCCTTCTTCAGGCCGAACTTCAGCATAGTCAGCGTGCTGTCGAGGCCTTGATGAACGTCGATCTCCTGCTCCGGCATCTGGTCCATGTATGAATACTCTTTAATGGCACGAACCAGTTCGGATATGCGCCCCGTCGCGGACTCAATTTCGCTGGTTAACTTTTCTGCGCTCACAGCAGCAACAACTCGGGCAAGGGCGTTTGGAAGCACAGCAACATCGAAGTTGCCCATCAGCTGACTCAGGGCGCCAGTATCGACATTGGCCTCGACTAGTCCTGTAGCAAGCCTGGAAGCGTTCGGAATCCCGCGCTGTTCCAACCAGGTGGTCATTTCTTCTTCGCAATCACTTTGCGCCAGCGAATCGAGTTGCGGAGCCGATGCCAGCTTTCCGATGACTTGATCTTCGAAATCCGCAATCAGGGATCGTTGAGACGGCGTCAGCGCAACTTCGTCGAGTTTGGCGTTGGCTGCGCGCAAATCGCGAGTACATTGCCTCAAACCCTCGGCCGCACGGCGAGCTGCTGAAGCGGGATTGTTCAATTCATGAGCGAGTCCCGCGGAGAGCTTCCCCAGCGCTGTGAGTTTGTCGCGTTGCTGTTGGGCCTGGCTCTGGTTGCGGATGCGATCTGCAAGCACTCCCACCAAACGGGGTGTCAGCTGCGGAATTCGCTGCATCATCTCTGGAAAGCGATCCTTGTGAAGGCGCGCAATTCGAGTTGGCCCAAACGCCCTGGTGACCAGCGGGAAGACCGTCAGACGTGAAAACGGAAGCATGCCAGTTACTTGTCCGGCGCCAGCACTAAACATAGGAGGACCCGCGCCCGCGCTCTCACGCCTTCCACGTAATTCGCCTTCAAGTATCACGAACAGCGCATCCGCAGGATCTCCTTCACGTGTCAGGATTTCTCCCGAAGACGGGTGCAGATCTTCGGAGTTGGAAGCGAACCAATCAAGCTGCTCTTCGCTGAGATCCGCAAAAATTGGGATCCCTCGAAGAGCAACCTTTAGCGATTCGATCTCACTGCTCGTCGATTTAGCGGGTGCGTTATCGGCCATCACGAGACCTTGCTCAGATATTGGTGTACGAATTGAATCGCAATCGACCCTTCGCCGACGCCTGAAGCCACGCGTTTGATTGAACCATGGCGCACGTCGCCAACTGCGAAGAGTCCCGGAATGTTGGTCTCGAGCAATCCGGGGTCACGCTCCAGCGACCAGCCCTTGGGGCGCTTGCCATCCCGCATCAAATCGGGACCGGTCAGAACGAAGCCGTTCATGTCCCGCTCCACCATTCCGTCGAGCCAGGACGTCCGCGGTTCGGCGCCGATGAAAATGAATAACGCCGATGCGGGGACCTGTGAGGTATCGCCCGTCTGATCGCATTTTATCGAGATGGTTTCGAGATGATCCTGGCCGTGCACTTCCATCACCCGGGTGCGATATTCCACCTGGATGTTGCTTGTCCCTTTAATTTGGTCGATGAGGTACTGAGACATGGTTGTAGCCAGCGAATCGCCTCGTACCAGCATGACTACGCGTCGCGCGTATCGGGAAAAAAACATCGCCGCCTGACCCGCGGAGTTGGCCCCGCCGATAATGTAAATGTCTTCGTCCCGGCAGGAAATCGCCTCGGTTGTGCCGCCGCCATAATACACGCCGGCGCCTTGCAACCGGTCAACACCTGGAACATCAAGCTTCCGCCATTGGACGCCCATTGCAAGGAGTAGTGCGTGGCAGGAAAGCTCGCTGCCGTCACTTAGCTTAACGTACCGGTACGGTCCTTCGACTCGAATTCCCGTGGCCTCCTGCGGAGAAACGATCTCCACTCCGAAGCGTCGAGCCTGCGCCACCGCTCTGCGCGCAAGATCGGCGCCGGAGAGGCCCGAAGGAAATCCCAGATAGTTCTCGATGCGCGAACTCAGTCCTGCCTGTCCCCCGGGGGCCTCCCGCTCGACCATCACCGTCTTCAATCCCTCCGAGGCGCCGTAGACCGCTGCCGCAAGCCCCGCAGGGCCTCCGCCTAGAATTGCCAGATCGTAAAATTCCAGCCCGGCACGCATCCGTAGACCGAGTTTTTCGGCAAGCTGTTGGGAACTCGGCTCAGGCAAACAATCGCCGCCGGGGAAAAACACGAGAGGTAATTTGAGTTCCTCCCGCTTGAGGCTTGCCATAAGCCGCTTAATCTCCGGCTCCCGTTCGGCGGCGTCAGCATCCAGCCACTGATAAGGAACTAGGTTGCGTGCCAGGAAATTTCGGATGTCATAGGACTTCGAGGACCATCGCGTCCCGAGCACGCGCACGCCCTCAAATGCTGGATGAAAATCCGCGGACCAGTCGTCCAGCAAGTCATCCAACACCGGGTAAAGCTGCTGCTCCGGAGGATCCCACGGCTTCAATAGATAGTGGTTCAGCTGAACATCATTGATGGCCTTAATTGCGGCGTCGGTGTCAGCATATGCGGTAAGCAGAACCCGCTTGGCGTTAGGATATAGCTTCATCGCTTCCAGCAGGGTTTCTACGCCATTCATCTCCGGCATGCGATGGTCGACCACTAGCAGTGCCACAGCATCGTTCCGTTGCTGAAGCCGCCGCATCAGGTCTAGAGCTGCCTTGCCAGACTCGGCACGCAGCACTCTGTATTTATCGCTGTAGTGCTTGCGCAAATCCCGTTCGATTGCGCTGAGCACATCGGGGTCATCATCGATGGTCAGGATTGCTGGCTTCGCCATACAGCTACTACTCCTTCAACGGAAACGGGGCTGATAGCGCTTCTGATGTTTTCCTAGTGCGGGAGGATTCATAATGACGGCCTTTGGCCTTGGCTTGGCGTTTAGCTCTTGGCCCTTAGCTTTTGGCTTTTCACAAGCGGACCCCGCTATTTTGGCGTCCAGCAATAGGGCTAATTGAGGATTGTCATGGCTCAACCGGCTGTGCTACCGTATTGGCAATTCACGCCTCCAGTCCCCAGACACAACGCGCCGTGATCTGGTCCTTACACAAGCGTGTCGACAGGTGATGCCATGAAAGATGGAACTGAATCCCCAGTCGCAGAGCGGCCTCTGCAACCCGAGGGCTTTGCCAATCGCAAGCTGATACGGCCTTCTCTGAGCCGAACCGAGCACAACCACATTCAGCCGGGCGGGGGAGAACGTCGCGACCGGCCAGAACGGGGTGAGCGTAACGGTCATGACCGATCGAATGGCGTCGGCAAAAAGCCCTCGCCTCCGGAACAGACCAACGCGGAGAATTTTTATTATCAGAAACAGATGCAATCGAAGACTCCGATGGTGATCGTGCTGCGTGATGGCGAGGAAATTCGCGGAACCATCGAGTGGTACGACAAATCCTGCCTGAAGCTGAATCGCAACGGCGCCGCCAATTTGATGGTTTATAAACCCTCGATTAAGTACATGTATAAAGAGGGTGAGAATAGCCGGTAGCGTCGCTGACAGCATTCAGCACTTAGCAGTTAGCATTCAGCGGGTTGAATCACTATTCGATACCCTTCTTCCCCTCCGGACTACCTATGCGGGGGATGTTGCAGGCAACGCGGTAGAGTGTTTCCCATGAAAACGCTCGGAGCGATTCAGATTCGCTCACTTAATCAACATGACCCACCGGTCATCGCGGCGGCATTCGCGCAAATCGGTTCGGTCAAACCAGAGGCAAAGTATGAGCTGTACTTGGAGCAAGAGGCGGCGGGAAGCCGCAGCTGCCTGGTTGCTACCGTCGACGGGGAGTTCGCAGGTTATGTAACCATCAACTGGCGACCTACATATCCCGCATTTGCTGAGCTGGAGATTCCGGAGATCCAAGACCTGAATGTGCTTCCCACATTTCGCAGGCGTGGTATCGCGAGCCGCCTAATGGATCTTGCAGAGGCGCAAGCAGCTCGCCGTCATTGTGCGGTTGGCATCGGGGTGGGGCTGCACGCCGGCTACAATGCCGCCCAACGACTATATGTGTTGCGAGGCTACATCCCAGACGGCCGTGGCATTACCTACCGAGACCAATATGTCGGGCAGTATATCCAGGTAATGCTTGATGACGATCTTCTACTGCATCTCACAAAGCAACTACGGTGAGCTTTTTACCGGCAGGCGCCGGAGCTGATCGGGACCTATAACTTCGGCAACACGATTCCCTTCTGCGACTGGTACTTGCCTTTTCTATCCGCGTAGCTGACTTCGCAGACTTCGTCACCCTGGAAGAAGATGATCTGGCACAAGCCTTCGTTGGCGTAGATCTTCGCCGGAAGCGGCGTGGTGTTTGAGATTTCCAGCGTTACGAATCCTTCCCACTCCGGCTCGAACGGCGTCACGTTGACGATGATTCCGCACCGGGCGTATGTGGATTTGCCTACGCAGATCGTCAGCACATCGCGCGGAATCTTGAAATATTCCACTGAGCGCGCCAGGGCGAAGGAATTTGGCGGCACGATGCAGCAATCAGAACGCACGGTGACGAAAGATCGCTCGTCGAAATTCTTGGGATCGACCACCGTGCAGTTGACGTTGGTGAAAATCTTGAACTCGTCGGCAACACGCAGGTCGTATCCGTAGGAAGACAGCCCGTAGGAAATCACTCCCTCACGAACCTGCTTTTCTGAGAAGGGGTTAATCATGTCGTGCTCTTGCGACATCTTGCGAATCCAGCGATCACTCTTCAACATGGGGACCTCTAAAAGAAATTTGGCAATTGGGTAATTCGACAATTCATCAATTCGCAAATCATTCAATCATGTTCTCGATCAGATGGTCGGCGAATGCACTGGTTGAGACTTTAGTTGCACTCTCCATCAATCTCTCGAAATCGTATGTTACGGTCTTCTTCTCTATGGTGCGTTCGAGGCCGCGCTCGATCAGATCTGCGGCTTCATTCCATTGCAAGAAACGGAACATCATTACTCCGGATAGAATCACCGAGCCTGGGTTGATGACGTCTTTATCTGCATATTTCGGGGCGGTGCCGTGGGTCGCTTCGAAGATGGCGAATCCGTCTCCGACGTTCGCACCCGGTGCGATTCCGAGCCCGCCGACCTGAGCGGCGCAGGCGTCGGAGATATAGTCGCCGTTAAGATTCGGAGTCGCTAGCACCGAATACTCATCGGCACGAGTCACAACCTGCTGGAAGATGGAATCCGCGATCCGATCGTTGATCATCAATTTCTTTTTCCAGGCGCCTTTCCCATGGGAAGCGGAGATTGAATCCAGTACGGCCTTCACCTCCTTATAGACGGATTGGCGAAAATCTTCGGTGGCGAATTCTAATCCGGGTTCGACCAGTTCGGCATTCGCTTCGACTGAGAGATTGGGATTTTTATCTTTGTTGTCGAGGACCCAGCTCTCTCGCTCGGTGACTACCTGATCTCGAAATTCTTCGGTGGCGATTTCGTATCCCCACTTGCGAAACGCTCCTTCAGTGAATTTCTGAATGTTTCCCTTGTGAACGAGCGTGACGCTCTTGCGGCCACTGGCGAGCGCGTACTGAATTGCCATCTTGACTAAGCGCTTGGTTCCAGTGATGGAGATGGGCTTGATGCCGACGCCTGAATCGAGGCGGACTTGCTTTTTGCCGCCCTTCAGCATGTCTTTATTAAGAAACTCGATTAGCTTTGCGGCCTCAGGTGTCCCCTCTTCCCACTCGATTCCGGCGTAGACGTCCTCGGTGTTTTCACGATAGATGACTATGTCCATGCGCTCGGGATGCTTCACCGGCGACGGCGTGCCTTTGTAATACTTCACGGGCCGAATGCAGGCGTAGAGATCGAGAATCTGCCGCAACGCAACGTTCAAAGAACGAATGCCGCCGCCAACGGGAGTTGTCAGTGGACCTTTGATCGCGACGCGAAATTGGCGGATTGCGCTGACCGTGTCGTCCGGCAGCCAGTTGTTGAACTTTGCCTTGGCTTTTTCTCCGGCGAATACTTCGTACCACGCGACGCGCCGCTTGCCGCCGTATGCTTTTTCGACGGCCGCATCAAAGACTCGAGCCGAAGCTTTCCAAATATCTCGCCCCGTGCCGTCTCCTTCAATAAAAGGAACGATCGGGTTGTTGGGGATTTGGTATTTCCCACCAACATACTTGATTTCGGCGCCGTTCGATGGAACTGGCACGCCGTTAAATGAATCCGCCATCAATTGCCTCCAGAATCAATTGGGAACAGTAGAAAGAGAACGATCATTATAAGGGCTTACGGCGAATCCGCACGCGGGCGAAACCTGACCGCACGAAAGTCACTCTGAAGGGGCACAACAGAGCTCCAGCACCAAGCTGCGCCGATACAATAGAGGACGTGAATTTCGTATTGCACCGTGTCCGAATAATCGCGCTCGGTTTGGCTTGCACTTTGATCTCGATTGTTACAGCAAGCGCGCAGCAGACCGACGAAAGTTCGCCGTTGGCGGCCCCATCGTCCCTGGTGCAATGTCAAACAGGATCTCCGCCTACGGAATCCAACTGTCATTCCAAGGTGCAACCGCATCATTTTTTCGATCGAACCAATATTCTGCTTTTCTCTGGAGTCGCGGTCTCGCGCACATTGGACTACACATCGACCCGAAATATGCTTGCTCGCGGACGGCAAGAAATCCTCATTCCGGACGACGTGGTTTACAACACTGCAGGATTTGTCAGCCTCGAAGTCGCGGGAGCAGCAACCTCAATTGGGATCTCATATTTACTGCATCGCACCGGACACCACAAACTCGAGCGCTGGATATCCATTGGGCATATCAGCGTAACCAGCTTTGGGGCGGCTCGAAACTATGCGCTGGAATCGAGACAGCGTTGAGGGAATTGAGCGCGGAGAGCTTCGGAGCTTTCGCTCTGTCGGCGGGTGTCGTGAGCGTAATGGCCTGTTTTCGTGAGTCATCTGGGAATAGCAAGTAAGGTTGCCCCGTGCCGCTGCGGGTGGAGGCCCACTATCTGCTACTTAGATGGGTTGAACATGTCGGTTTTGGCGTATCCAGGAGGTAGGTCAAACATGCTGTCCGGAATTGCGTCTTCGTGAATTCCCGTCAAGTCGTACGTGACATTTTCGATGTGCCACCTGACTGCGACCTCTAGCTTATCGTCAGTCCACAGATAAATACGCACGCCGTGCTGATTCACGAGTTCCCACTTTGTCGCCGAACGTCCAACTATGTTTTCTTTCCCAACCATCTTGCACGCCGACGGGTGTTCGGCAGCTGGGCAAGGAGACCCATTGGTCATGTGCGGTAGGTATGTCGAAACCTGCTTCTCTCCAATGTCAAAATATTGCTTGGAGTCAGGGAACATTCGCCAGCCCTTCTTCTGCTCGATGATGTACATGTCCGTCATCGGGCCGAGTTCCACTCGCAATCTCCCCTTGCTCATGTACAACTTGCCATCCATGGTGGGCCTGTCGGTCACAAATGGCGTGAGCATGTGAACGTCCGCCGCGAATTCAGGCGGAGAGTTGGCGGATTTCTTGTTGCAACCCGCCAGCAGAAGAACCGGAAGTACAAACAGAAGAAGAATGGCTTTGCGCATGAGTCCTGCCAAGCACGTATTCGGTCGCTTGCAGCGTAAAGACTTCCGAGCCTGCTTTGCAACTGGATTGAAGTGTGGTGATGACTGACGATAAATCGCGATTTCACTCATTGACTAGATCGATCTTCTATCGACCCTTTAGGGAATCAGTAGATCATGGGCATTCTGTGGGATCAAAAACTTGGGTTATTTTCCCTTGCAAAGCCCACCAGCTTACCCAGTCTTGGTGGTCGGCACTGGTGTCATCTTTGGTGCTCTGCCGATGAGTCAGTGTGTAGAGCGCATCCTTTGCAGCTCTCCGAACATCAGCGTCGCCGTTACTTAGCAACGCGATGAGAATTGGCGCAGCTGCTCGACTCCCTGTATTTCCCAGCGCGTAAGCAATTTCGTAGGCTGGAAGAACACTCGGCGTGCCCAATAAGGAGGCCAACCGAGGAACGCCTTTGTCGCCGCAAAGCAAGCCAGCACCTTTGGCCGCGATGTCGGAGGTGTAGCCCTGACGCAGACTCATAAGCTGCAACATGAGATCACAGTACGTGGCATCACCCAATTCGGATAGGGCTGTCGTGGCGGGCTGCCGGACGGACTCTCCATATTCAGAACTAGTAAGCTCTGCCAATCTCTGTTTGGCCCGATCGGTCCCGAGCTTTTTCAGCCCTGTCACACTAGCGCTCATTGTTTGCGGGTCTTGCGAGAGCTTGAGAATGACCGGCTCTAAGAAATCTTGTGGATGCTCCGTGATTGCCATGAGCGCTAACCAACGCTGCCGGGGATCGGGAGATTTCAGGTCCGCCACCAGAGGTGTGTAATCGGCTTCCATGCGAGCTTGGCTAACCTGCAGTTCATGAACCGTGAAGGTCTCGCTAACCTCCTGCACATCTACCATCCTGTGGAAGCCGTCCCTCGCGTAGAACCTGATTTGCCTTTGCAGGGTGTAATCAAAATCTCCTGCATAGTCCGGCCCCAGTCCATCCGGCAACAGGTAGCGGTTCAACATCTTTTCGCTCGGCTTGAGCTCTACAAAGCTCCCAGCGCACGAGCCCGCAATCCCCCCTCCAGCGCAACCGTACAGGCGACCAGTCATCCGATGCTCAAGCGGAAAAACGGCCTTGAACGACTGCGCACACGCCCCGTCATCCGCAAACTGCACAGTCCGAGAGCTGATGTTGGTCAATTCGACCAATACAAAAACTGGTTCGCCAAGAGGATTGGTCTGCTTTTCGGTATGGACTCGGACGGCGAGTTGCTGCCCTTCAGCGAGAGTGCAGCCGACAATCATTGCGAGCGCTGCAAACGTTCTGTGTAGCCCCATCATGTGTTAATTAGACACCACCAAACATGGGAGGTCGATGCTAGTTGCTAATTGGCGAGAAATCGCCATCTCACTCATTGACCGGATCGCGAGTTCAAATGCTCTGTTTACGAAAATATGAGCCGCTACGCTAGCACTTTGTTGTAAATACTTCGAACCTTGCTGAGCGTTTCCAGTAGTTCGGCCTCCAAGCCATTGGCAAACTGGCGATTGAGAATTTGGGCAGTCAACTTTTCGGCAGCCTGTTGAGCGTGTTCGGTCGCGGGAATCCATTTTTGGACTCTCCCAGTCACCAATCTGACCACGTGCTCTACGGTGCGAAGAAACTCGGCGGCATGATCCAATTTCGCAGCGTCGGAGTGTTCCAATAGGCCTGCCCCGGCGCATCTCCACAAGCGATCCCGCAGGCTGCCTTGTTTGTTGGGTATTCCGTGTTTGATCAAGAGAAAGCCCGTCAGGAAATCGATGTCGTATGTGCCTCCGGGTGAAGTCTTGAGACTCCTCTCGGAATGATTGGCAATTGCAAGTTTGTCTCGCATCGCCCGTACCGCATTAAGGAACTCCGGATCAGCGGCGTAACGTTGATAAAGCTTGTCGGCTAACAACATCACTTGATCAGCCAAGGCCTGAGATCCGGTCACAAATCGAAGTTTGGTATACATCAACGCTTCCCATGGCTGCGCCTCTTTCTCGAAATAGGAGGCAAGTTGGGCCGGGGTGACGAGCAATTCGCCGGCTCCGCCGCGGGGGCGCAGTCGGGTGTCCACGGGAAACACCATTCCGTCGCGGGTATATGCGGATAACGCCTGCATCACCTGTTCCGAAGATTTGGTGAGCATCCCGCGATCTTTTTCCCTCTCGCCGACGAAAAGCAGATCGGCGTCAGAATGTACATCCAGTTCCCTGCTGCCCAGCCGACCCACTGCCATAATCGCCATCCCATCCCGATGGCCCGCGATACCGGTGGCGGCCGCAATTGCATCTTCGGCGGCGGATGTCATTGAATCCAGCGATTCGTATACGCCGCACTGGGCATTGATGTCTCGCGCTCCGACGGCGAGAATGCGATGACGAAAGTGCTGGCGGAGCAGCGCCAGCTTCTCGCCGTGAGAATTATTCGCTGTCGCGACATATTCGAATACCGGATCTACGGTCGCTCGCCCGCGCCCCAACGGGCTTGCGAACAAGTATCCGCTGTCGACGCGGGGGATTGGATCGTCCAAATCCGTCAGGGTGGCGATTTCTTCTGGATAACGGATCAAGATGTCGGTTAAATATTCGCTGGCGTCGAAAATCACCAGGGTACGAATCGAAGCCCGCTCGTTCCGGATAACCTCCGCATAGCGGCCCGAACTGGTGAGGGCAGAGCCCAGGAAACGAAAGATATTTTTGCGGGCATGGGTGCTTGGGTTCTCGGCGCTAATGGCTTGGTACAACAGAGGAGCATCTTGCGCCAGACGCTCCAACACCTGCTGATTCGACTGATCGGCGCTAGATAGTTCCGGCCGGCTGTTCAGCTTGAACCCCATATCGGGCGACTCAACCTGGCTGCGGGCCTGCTGTTGATAAATGATCTGTTGGTATATCTCGGCTACTGCCGTCATACGCCGCTGGACGGTGTTGACCAGTTCAGTGATGTGATATTCCCGGGGATCGTATCCATCCATGGATCGTTGCACTATCTTCAACTCGGACTGAGTTGACGGCAGCCGGTGGGTCTGTTGGCCCTGGCGCAACTGGAGCCGGTGCTCCAGGTGCCGCAAGAATTCGTATGCGCTAGTCAGGCTATGAAATTCTTTTCCGCTGATGTGTTGCTTGTCGTGGAGTTTCTGCAGAGAGAATAGAGTGCCGCCGGAGCGGAGCCAAGGTTCGGCGCCGCCGTGGACGCGTTGCAGGCATTGCACCAGGAATTCGATGTCGCGAATTCCTCCCCGGTCAAGCTTTACGTCAAGTGAAGCATGGGGGAATCGTTGCGAGTGACGACGTTTGTGCATTTTTTCACGTGCTACGAGAGCGGTCTTAATAGCCGCGAAGTTGAGGCGTTCGGTAGGTCCATTCGACGCCTTCTCTTTCTCTTTGTTCGGTTGCTCGGAGCTACCTGGGCCAGGACGATCCCCGTCATTGCCATACACTTGTGGCTGAACGCGGCGAATAAATTCGCGCGCCAATGCAGTATCGCCGGCCGAATGGCGGATTTTAATAAGGGCCTGGCGTTCCCAATCATGAGCGACCTGGGTGTAGTAGCGCAGCGCCGCCTCGAGGCTGATGGCTAATTCGCCTTCATTGCCCTGTGGCCGCAGGCGCAGATCGATACGAAATACGGGCCCCTCGCGCGTGACGCGAGACAAAGCCTCAGTAACGTATTGAGACAAGCGCACAAAATATTCTCGATTGCTGATCGGCGCGTCTGGCGATTCCTGACCATCGCCGAAGATGTACAACAAGTCGACATCGGAGCTGTAATTTAGTTCGTTTCCACCGAGTTTCCCCAGCGAGAGGACTGAGAAGCGCGTATCTACCAGACGGCCTTCCGCGTCGATGTGTTGCGGTGTACCGTAGCGCCTTTGCAAAGCGCTCTCGGCGTCGCGAAGGGCTTCCTCAATCATCGTGTCCGCTAAGGCAGAGATCTCCGCCGTAGTCTCGGCTAAGGGAGCGATCTTAAGCACGTCACGCAACATGATCCGCAGATATTCCCGCCGCTTGAAACGCGCCAACAAAAGAGAACCGTCTGTTTCGAACGAACGCGCGCGGAATCGAGAGAGGCCCTGCTGGAAGTCCTCGCGAGCGAAACTGCGATCCAGATTCTCCTCTTTCAGAAACGACTGCAAAATATCCGGGTTCCGAATCAGGGTCTCGCCCAGAAAGCGGCTGTGGCCGAAAACCACGATGGCGTAGTGCGCGAGAACATTGTGTCGCTCGATTAAATGAGCGATTTCCGGCAAATCGCTGATCAACCGATCGAACAGGATGAGCGCAGAATCTGGGTCAGGGGCTTCGGCGAGCAATGCCGGCAAGGCAGCCGCTATGCTGGGAGAGAACTTCTCAGCGACGTGGTGCAGGATGATCTTCGCGTTTTCCGGGTTTTGAAATGGAATGTTGGCGGTAGAATCGGCGCTCGCGTTCAACAACCTGGCAGGTTTTTTCTCGGGTTGTCCGTTGGGGACAGTCTGACCTAACGGCTGCGCTGAATCGGTTGGCGGCGTCGCGGGAGACAATTGATCAGGCTCGGAAATTCAGCATAGCATGGGTTGCGGGGCGCCGAGCCTCGCCGGAATCGAACGTTCACCATCGTCGTGTCCCGAAGTATTTTCTGATACCGATGGCGTTATATCTTCCCCAAGGCCCGTTGGGTCCAAGGTCAGCGGGACCAAGATTCCGATCCCTCGCACCCAGACGATCGAACAAGAAGTGCTGCGTCACGCGAAATTCAAATCCCTTGCCAAGATAGATTCCAACTCCCCACGAATGCTCTATGCCAATGGCGTCGAACGACCACGTGTAGAGGGCTTGCGGAACGTTTTTCCCGAACAGGAAGGCGGGTTGACCGAACAGCATGAATCTCCGGAATTGTCCGCGACCGAATGGCCGCACTTCCAGCAGACCTGAAATCATGTAGCGAGCGAATGCGTTACAGGGCGCGTTCGCGCCGCCGTAGTTCTTCGCGGCAGCATTGCACAGATTGGGATCAATTTCGTTGTGAGGCGGAGCGAGATCGAACTGGGCATATCCATAGAAAGTGTCGCTCGGAAAAAACATGCGACCGGAGCTATCCGTGACCGCAGGCTGTTGGGCTGCTACCGCTCCGCACATCAACAGACATACGAAGATCCAAAGCAAAAGCTTCATCGCGCCTCCGAAAAATTGGAATTAGGTCGTGGACGAGTTGCGGCACATTGTACCTCCAACTGGGATGGCATGAGCGGTGGGGTATCTGTTGGGTAAGAGAGGCGTGAACTATGAAGGCTGCTGTTGAGTCATGCAGTGGATCGCTCCGAAACCCCATATAAGATCGCCGCAATAGATTCCTACTATTTCGCGGTCGGGGAAGACATCGGCAAGGGCGTCCAACGCAATCCGGTCATTGGGATCGTCAAAGACCGGAGCCAGGACGAGTCCGTTCGCGACGTAGAAGTTGGCGTAGCTTGCCGGGAGGCGCCTCTTTTCAAAGACGATGGGGCGTGGCATGGGCAGTTCGACGATGGCTAGCTCGTTGCCGTCCTGATCGGTGGCTGCGCGAAGCCGGCGAATATTCTCGCGCAACGGTTCATAGTTCGGGTCATTCGGATCGGATTCAACGGCCGTGACCACGGTGTCCGGGGTCACGAAGCGTGTGATGTCGTCTACGTGGCCGTGAGTGTCGTCACCAGCGATGCCAGATCCGAGCCAGATCACATTGGTGATTCCTAAATAGTCGGCGAAGACTTTCTCGTAATCGGAACGGTTCATCCCCGGATTGCGCTCCTGAATCTTGCTGAGCAAACATTCTTCAGTGGTCAGCAAAGTACCCTGGCCGTTAACGTCGATGGATCCTCCCTCGAGCACTACCCTGGTTTTCTCGAAGACGGCCTGCACTTCGTTGACGCCTGCGGCTTTCGCCATAAGACTTCCGATTTTCTGGTCTTTTCGCCAGTCGGAGTATTTGGCCCACGCATTGAAACGCCAGGAAATTGCTCTCGGCTGACTTAAATTCTTTACGAAGGTGCATCCCGAGTCGCGTGTCCAAACGCGATCGGTTGGCCAACGATGAAAGCGCACTCTCTCGCTGAGGGCGCTCGCGCGATCCAAAACATTTCGGGCGCGCTTCTCGCTAATGTCATCATTCACAATGATTTCAACGCGCTCGAAACGTCCCAAATTGCGGACGATTTCCGCATAGACCCAAGCGATGGGCCCGAATTTCCCAGGCCAGTCTTCGCGATTGTGAGGCCATGCTATCCATGTAGCCTCATGGGGTTCCCACTCGGCGGGCATGCGGTTGTGACGGGAAGATTTAGCAGAATTTCTGGAAGAACGGGTGCGAGCGGGCATCACTGATCTCAATCGATGAACCGGCTGGTGATCGGAGCATAACTGTCGATGCGGCGATCCCGCAGAAAAGGCCAGTTGCGGCGAATGTCCTCCAATATTTTGAGATCGACTTCGCCTATCAGAATCTCTTCTTTGTCATGAGAGGCTTCGGCGATCACACGTCCAAACGGATCGCACAAGAAGGAGCCACCCCAGAATTCGAGTCCGGCTCCGGGCGCGGAATCGCCTCGGATATTCCCAGTCTCAAAGCCAACGCGGTTCACAACTGCGACGTACACTCCGTTGGCAATGGCATGTGCTCGCTGAATGGTTCGCCAGGCATCATGCTGCGCCACACCGAATTCGGCCTTTTCAGACGGATGCCAGCCTATCGCAGTCGGATAGAAAATCAGATGAGCTCCTTGCAGCGCCGTTAGGCGGGCGCCTTCTGGGTACCATTGGTCCCAACAAACCAACGTTCCCACTCGCCCTACATTGGTGTCGAAGGCACGGAAGCCCAAGTCGCCCGGGGTGAAGTAATATTTCTCATAGTAGAGAGGATCGTCTGGAATATGCATTTTCCGGTAAATTCCGCGGAGTTCACCATTAGCGTCAAACATGACGGCGGTGTTGTGATAGATTCCCGCCGCCCGCTTTTCGAATAACGACGCCACCAGGACAATTCCCAGTTCTTTCGCCAGGACGGAAAGCTTCGCGGTTACTGGGCCGGGGATCGATTCTGCGAGATCGAATAGCGCTTGATCTTCGCGCTGACAAAAATACTGCGTCTGAAACAACTCCGGCAGGCACACGATTTGCGCACCGCTTTTGGCGGCGTTGCGGACGTGATCCATGGCGCGTTGCAGATTCTTGTCCGGATCGGGCGTCGCTGACATCTGTACCAGACCGACACGGAATTTCTCAGGCGGCAAAGTAGTCCCCTCCCTCGAAGCGAGGCCTAGAATATCAGACGGCTCCGGTGCGTCAGACGACTCTGAATCCAGGAGTCAATTCGAAACAGTGGATCGTTTATTATTGGTCATGCCCCTGAATCCTTACGCATCGTTCATAGACGACCGCGACCCGATGGAAGTTGTGGCGTCCACACCGACACAGCTCGCCAAGTTTTCTGAAAGCCTTGGGATCAAGCGGATGGAACATGCTCCCGCTTTAGGCAAGTGGAATGCGCGAGAGATTATTTGTCATTTAGCCGATTGTGAATTGGTTTTTGCGTTTCGGTTGCGCCAAACTTTGGCCGAGAATGATCATGTGATTCAGCCATTCGATCAGGATAAGTGGGCTCGCCATTATTCGGCGTACACCGCCGCCGAGGCTCTCGAACTGTTTTCGTCGCTTAGGCGGTGGAATTTAGCATTGATCCGGACGCTCCCGCCCGAAGCATTCTCGAAGAAGGTCACACATCCTGAGCGTGGGGAAATGACGTTCAAAGTCATCGTGGAAACCATGGCCGGGCATGACATTAACCACCTCCGTCAAATCGAAGCGATTTCAACCCGCTTCGCGTCGGTCCACTAATCCTGCGTTCTCAGCCGGTTGCGTCTATACCGCGATACTGACTGGCTGAAGAACCGCCTCACAGCCGGGTTCCGCTATTACGCCGTTTGCGTCCTTCATCTTTGGGAGTCTTCAGACGGTACGGATTGCGCCTTCGACGCAGCGGCGGAAACCTTTTGTTTCAATCTCTCCAAGGCTTTTTGCGCCTCTGGTGCATCGGGGCCATGAGGTAGGATTTTTAAATACGTCTGGTAATGGGCGGCAGCTTCGGTAGGGTTGTTCATTTTCTCGAAACATTGGCCTAACCGAAAGTTGGCCTCAGCATCGTTGTCCTTCCACATGAGCGCGTCCTGGTAACGCCCCAATGCAGCTGTGTAGTTTTTCCGCTTGAAATAGAAATCCCCTACTTCGACGTCCTTGGCAGCTTTATGCGGGTCCCATGGATGGACCTCCTGAGTGCCTCCCTCCATATCATTTTCGGCATCAGGGTCGGATGTATCGCTAGAAGGATGATCTTTGGCATCATCCTTGGGAGGACTCAGGTCGATTTTCGTATCGCGGCTCGAACTCTCTCCGGCGGTCTTGTCCTGTTCGTAACGCGGCGGGACCTGGTTCTGTTCGGGCGCTTTGTTTGAGTGAGGAACCGTTTCGATTTGTGCCACGCACTGCGTGTAAAGGGACGGCAATCCAGCGAGCAGCAACGGGACGATCCACGTAAACCTACGAAACATATTTAATATTCTACCGCGTTCGATTGCCCGCCTGCCTATTTCATTCCCTCCAGAATCGAACCAACAATGCCGCCTACGACTCCTCCTTGCGCCGTTTCCCTCGTCTGCGAAGGCATGTACTCCATCAGTTGATGCGCCAGTTTCGAGATGGGCAGGGTTTGCAGCCAAACCTTGCCGGGCCCAGTGAGAGCGGCGAGGAATATCCCGTCGCCTCCGAAAATCATATTTTTGATTCCAGGAATTCTCGTGATCTGAAACGATACATTTGCCTCGAATGCGCCCACGTGTCCGGGATGCACGCGCAGTGTTTCCCCGGGCCGCAGCTCTTTGAGAATTACTTCACCTGATAGTTCGAGCCATGCGGTCCCTTGGCCGCTGATTTTCTGGAGGAGGAATCCGTCGCCGCCGAAAACCCCAGCGCCGAGCGATTGCTGGAAACCCACGCCGATCTGAACCTGCGAAGTGGCACACAAAAAACCATGCCGATGAACCATGTGCTCGTGTCCTGGACTAATTTCGACCGGCAGAATGTGGCCGGGAACTTTCGTGGCGAAAGCTAATTCGCCCGCAGCGCCCGCGGCTCGGTACTCGGTCATGAAAAGGGTGCCTCCGCCGGCGACTCTGCGCAGAACGCCGAAGATTCCCCCTCCGCCCCCCAATTGAGTGTGGGTCAGAAGTTGGATGGAACTGCTCATCCATGACAGCTCTCCGGCTTCGGAGATGATTGCCTCATTGGGTTCCAGAACGAACTCCAGAACCGACATGGTGGTACCGATGATGCGACTTTGCATGGTTGTTCCCCGAATTCGACTGAGTATACATTGGCATATTCGGCTAGCGTCACATATGGTTAAGCCTTTGCGCGCAACAGGGGGCGGCATGAGATTGTCTCTGATTCTGTGCTGCATTTTTGCAATACTCGCGCCGGCGACTTCTCAGGAACCCCGAAAACGTGACTACGCCCCTGACTCTGAAACGGCGATAGCTATAGCTGAGGCAGTATTAATTCCTGTTTACGGCAAGAAAAAAGTCGAGTCCGAACGCCCGTTTACAGCTCACATCAAAGATGATGTCTGGACGGTGGCCGGGACTTTGTACTGCGCCGATGGTAGGGCTCACTCGGACAAGGCACCAACATGTCGAGGTGGAGTCGCAATCGTGGAGATTTCAAAGATAGACGCGCACATAATTTCAATGACGCACGGCAGGTAGTCTGAAAGTGGGACAAACGGTAAGCAGTATTTCCCCCGGTCGCGATCATTCTGGGGAAAAAAGTGGCCGCTTCATGGGGGAATGAAGCGGCCAGTGTTGGCGAAATCCTCCGGGGAGGAGGGGTACAACAACCTAATTACATCGACGGCGGAGCTGTCGGCTGCGTCGCTGCGGCTGGTTGCTGTGCCGGAGTGGCGCCTTCAGCTGTGTTGCTCATTAAATGCACGTCTACCCGACGATTCGCGGCCCGTCCGGCACGCGTTTTGTTTGTGTCTACCGGTTTGTCTTTTCCAAGTCCGATCAAATAAATCTTATGAGCCGGGATGCCATGCTCAGAAGCTAAATACTGGATTACTGCGCTGGCACGCCGCTGGCTGAGCTCGTAATTGTAGTCCGGGCTTCCAACTGAATCGGTGCCACCTTCGACGGTGAGGATGTATCCCTTGGTGTTGGGGACTGCCTCCGCCATCTTGTCCAAGTCGGCCTTCGCGTCCTTGGTCAACGTATCTTTATTGAAACCAAAATGGACGGCAGCTTCGCTCACTACTCGATAATTATCGAGATTTGCGACCGTATTTTGGAGCGCGTCTACGCGGTTCACCGCGTTATTAGCCTGGGTCTGTGCATCAGCAGCCCTCTGGCTCGCGGCCTGGGCCTTTTGGTCGGCCGCAGCGGTCTTTGTTTGCACATCCTGGATTCCAGCCTGCGCCCGGGCATCAAAATCCTTAATGTCTTTGGTGTTCTTGGCTGTCATGTCGTCCAGCTCGTTCGTCTTGTTGATCAAGGGAGTCGTCTGGTTGCGAACATAATTCTTGGTCGAGCAACCTACCGTCGTGGCCATGCAGGCCGCCAACAAAAAAGTTAATGAAGTACGATTCATCTTGGATGGCTCCTTCCTCTAACTCTTACAGAACCTGCTTCACAGACTTATCTTCGATGCGTAATTCTATCGGTGGGTCATTCGCCGCATCGCCATTGTACTGTGCAAGAGCTATGCCAACTTCGCAAATTCCTGAGAGGCACCTAATCGATAGATAGTGAAGAAGTTACTGGTGTAGCCCAACGCTGGCAAAACCGAGGTAATAAGAACTCCGGGAAAATTTTATACGATTACGACGCCTTGAGTCGCGGAGAGTCGCCGCTTCCTCTAATAAAATAGTAGTCAAATATTCAGTTAATGGATTTCCAAGCCAAAATTCGGTCGCTTCCGGCGTCGGCTGGCGTGTATCTCTACAAAAATGCGGAGGGAGATGTCATCTATGTCGGCAAGGCCGGGAACCTACGCAACCGGGTAAGTTCATATTTTCACCAAAGCCGGGTGCAGGATGCAAAAACCGATACTCTGGTGCGCGAAGCGGTCGACGTTGACTACATAGTTGTAGCCAATGTCAAGGAAGCGCTGGCGCTTGAAAATCACCTCATAAAGCAGAAAAAGCCGCGCTTCAACATCCTGCTGCGGGACGATAAGACCTATCCTTACGTAAAGCTGACGCTGGGCGAACGGTTTCCCCGGGTTTACGTCACGCGTCGGCTTCGAAAAGATGGCGCAGCCTACTATGGGCCGTACTTCCCGGCCAATCTCGCCTATAAGCTCGTCGACCTTATTCATCGACATTTCCTGATTCCATCGTGCAAAGTGGATTTAGGGCACTTCCATCCGCGAGCATGCCTTCAGTACTACATTGGACGCTGCCTCGGTCCCTGCGTCGAAGGGCTCGGCACGCCGGAGGCTTATCAGGAGGCTGTTCGCGATGTGAAGCTGTTTTTGGAAGGCCGGCCCACCGATCTATCACGCTCGCTGCATGAGCGTATGGAGAGAGCCGCTCGTGCCGAGGAATTCGAGCGCGCCGCAAAATACCGGGATCTGATATCAACCGTCGAGCAGTTGCAGGAGAAGCAGCGGATTGCCAGCGTTGAAGGCGATGATGCTGACGTTTTCGGGTATCACCACGAAAACGGAATGCTGGCGGTGAATTTGTTTCACATGCGTGGAGGGCGAGTACTTGATCGGCGGGAATTTTTCTGGGAAGACTTGCCGGAATTAGAAATTGATCACGTAGGGAGGGGAGCCCAAGCCCATCCAGCCGAGCAAAGCTCGGCGGGGTTAGAGTTGTTTGATCCCGGCGAGTTCTTCTCTGCCCTGCTTAAGCAGCTTTATATCGGACAGCCTTACGTTCCGCGAAACATTTACCTTCCGGTAGATTTCGAGGATCGCGCTGCGCTCGAAGAAGTTTTGTCCGAACAGATCACTAGCGACAGCGCACGTCCCGCGCGGGTGCACCTGCTGGTTCCGCAACGGGGAGAGAAACGGTCTCTCTTGGACCTTGCCGCCAACAATGCAAAGCAGTCTTACGACCAGCGCTTCCGAGTAATGAAGCCTAACACCAAGGCCATTCAGGAAGCGTTGCAGGATGCACTCGGAGTTCCCGAGCTTCCCGAGCGGATTGAGTGTTTCGATATTTCGCATATTCAGGGCGCGGAGACCGTGGCTTCGATGGTCGTCTGGGAAGATGGGCGAATGAAGAAATCGGACTATCGTAAGTTCATCATTCGCGGCGTCATAGGAGTCGATGATTTTGCCTCCATGCGCGAAGTGGTGACGCGGCGATACAAGCGCATTCAGGACGAAAAGAAAAAGATGCCGAGCCTGATCCTGATCGACGGCGGATTGGGGCAGTTACATGCCGCCGCCGAAGCTCTTGCATCACTGCAAATCATCAATCAGCCTCTCGCGGCGATTGCAAAACGCGAAGAGATTATCTACGTCTACGGCCAGGAAGATGAGCCGGTGGTGCTGGATCATCATTCGCCGATGCTGCATTTGATTCAGTTGATTCGGGATGAAGCTCACCGTTTCGCCGTTACCTTCCACCGCAAGCGGCGACAGATGCGCGACCGGGCAACTGAGTTGAGAGAAATTCCAGGAGTGGGGGCCAGCACAACCCGGCGATTGCTGGAACATTTTGGGAGCGTGCAAGCGGTGAGACAGGCGGACGTGGCCGCTCTGTCAGCAGTGGTTACGAGGAGTCAGGCGGAAGCAATCCTTGGACATTTTCAGAAGTAAGACGATTTAGTTTTTGGAGACAGTACCTGCCGGTTCAACTGCTTCATCGGTTTCCGTATTTTCCTGTTTTAAAGCAACCATAATTTCGGGGCGCAGCTTCCATTTTGGATGATTGCAGATTGCTCCGACCAGAATTTGGTTCGTCTTCCGCCGGGTAAGCTGCTTGATGATAGCTGTTTCTGTCAAGCGGGGATTCTGCAAGGCCGCGTCAACTACGCGACGGTCCGGCTCATTAACCAAAGATGCGGCAACTGGCCCAGAGGCGCGACAAGCGAGTGAGAGTTTCTCTCCCAATGAAAGTTTTTCCAGTCGGTTGATCAGGCTCTCCTCAGCAGCAACCTTGATGTCCGCCGCAATGGTTGGCATGAGCGCTACTCGCATCAAGTCAAAGGTGAAGAGGTGACGGAGAAGTGGTAGCAGCAGATGGCGAGGCGTTTTGGGATGTGCCACGACTGCCAGCTTCACTTTGCGGCTTCTCATGAGAACGCGGTTCTTGGTGATCTTTTTGAGGACTTCAAGTTGCAGTGCCGGCTGTTTCAATAGGGAGAGTGCCAGATCCTCAGTTAATGCGGGTCCCATATTGCCCGCGTTGGGCGATTCCGACGATTCGATTTCCAGTTCGCCCACGTCCTTATTCATGAAAAGTCACCGGGAAGGGCAGAACTCCTCGCCAGATCGAGCGCGCCTCTAACTGGCTCAGCGATTGTTTCGCTCATTACGACCTGGGGGAATTGGACTCGCAATTCATTGTAGAAAACCTCTCGCACCAATGCGCTGTTCGTAAATACTCCACCGGACATGGCCACTGGAACGGTAGAGGCATCGGAGAAGAGCCGCTCGAGAACGATTTTGGCCAAAGCTGCCAACTCGCAACCTGCACGACGCAACAGGCCTTCAGCCAACACATCTCCGGAATTCGCGGCAGACAGAATCGCCGGAAATAGAGTTGCGAAATCAGGCGCAGGAGACGCATTGGCCGCGAGCACCATCGCATCGCGGTTCTCGACATTCCAAACTCTCATTATCGCTTGCAGAAGTGGGGACATGTCTTCACGTTGATCGGCGTCGCGCAATGCTGCGCTTACCGCCGCACGTCCGATCCAATGGCCCGATCCTTCATCGGAAACCGCAAATCCCCAGCCGCCAGCTCTTACGACCTTACCCGCGCCATCCCTGCCGTACGCAATAGATCCGGTTCCAGCAATGACCACTATGCCAGGGCCCTCGCCGAAGGCCGCATGCAGCGCAATCACCATATCGCCGACAATTTCGACATGGCCCGAAACGGTTTCCGCCACAATTCGGCGTACTGCGTCTGCTACTTCAGGTCGCGCCCCACCCGCTGCTCCGACGCAAGTACGACTGGTCTCAGCTGGATTAATTTTTGCCGCCTCACATGCTTTGTGTATCGCTTCAACTAAGGCCGTCCGCGCCGCCGCTTCTCCTACACGAAGCACGTTGCTGGCTCCAGCACTCCCCGAGCCCAATACGGACTTCTCGTCGCCGATCAAACACGAAGTGCGGGTTCCGCCACCATCAATGCCCAGAAAAAATGCCATCAGCGTAGTTCTATCATTTTCCCAACTCGAAACTGCCAAAGCCGTCCCAAACCCCATTACCTCAGAGTGCACCTTTTTTGTTGCAATTTAACATTGCTGCAACAATTGCGCCGCTATCATGGAACTGGAGGCATATTCAATTGCCAGCGCCGAGTCTTGCGCAATTTGCTCTACCGCTTCAAGTAGCCGCCGTCTGTTACCGGGTCGGCGAAAGCGGGGTTGAGTTTCTTCTCGTTAAGACTCGCGGAGGAAAAAAGTGGACCTTTCCCAAGGGAGACCCCGAACGTTCTTTGACCCACAGCCAGGCCGCTGAACGCGAAGCCTGGGAGGAAGGCGGAGTACGGGGCACGATAGAACGAAGGCATTTTCATTTGTACTTACATGCGAAGGGCGTGTTCTGGAAACCCTCCGGAGTGCGCGAGTTCGTGGTCAAGGCTTTTCTGCTAGAAGCTCGCGAAGTCGACTACTCGCACGAGGTGTCGCGTGATCCGACATGGTTTTCGGCGGACGAAGCAAGAACTATCTTGGCCAAGGGCCGCGAGGTTAAGTACGCGAGAGAGATTCAAGCTGTTATTGATCGAGCGGTAGAAAAAATAGGGTCTCTCGAAGTCCTCACAGCTCGCAAGGGGTAGCGAGTCCCCAATCCGCCCCTACCTTACCTCTATTTCTTCAAATCTGTTTCTCGTGAGACGATTGAATTTATCCGATGATTCAACTCTCCAACGCCGGAAAGCGCTTTGGCCACAAACTCCTCTTCGAGGGAGTCGATTGGATGATTACGCCCCGCGACCGAATCGGCCTCGTGGGCGCGAATGGCACCGGCAAATCGACACTGATGAAAATGCTAGCCGGCTTTGAGAGCCTGGACTACGGCACCATCAGCATAGCTAAGGGAATCAGCGCCGGATACCTTCCGCAAGATGGTCTCACTCTCTCCGGGAAAACGGTCTTCGACGAGTGCATGTCGGTGTTCTCCGAACTTCGCGCGATGGAACAGGAGATGGAAGACCTGACCGTACGAATCTCGGAATTGGATCACACTTCGGCGGAGTACTCACAGGTCGCCGACCGCTATCACAAGATCGAGCACGAATTCCAAACCCACGACGGATACGCAATTGATGCGAAGGTAGGAACCGTACTTTCGGGCTTGGGCTTTCGCAAAGAAGATTGGAGCCGCCTGACCGATGAGTTTTCTGGCGGATGGCAAATGCGTCTCGCGCTCGCAAAACTCCTGCTCCAGCAGCCGAATTTGCTGTTACTTGACGAACCCACGAATCACCTCGATCTGGAAGCACGCAATTGGCTTGAAGAATACCTGACGCATTATCCGAATGCCTTTGTGCTGATCTCGCACGACCGTTATTTTCTCGACGTGACCGTAAACAAAATCGCCGAAATCTGGAACAAGCGTATTCATCTTTACAGCGGCAACTACGAGAAGTACTTGAATCAAAAGACGCAACGACTGGAACAACTTCAAGCGGCTTATCGCAATCAACGCGAGCGAATCGAGCAGCTAGAAATATTCATCAATCGTTTTCGGTATACCGCCACCAAGGCGAAGCAGGTGCAAAGCCGCATCAAGGAACTAGAGAGGATGGAGCGGGTCGAGCTTCCGGAAGAGGAAAAGACCATTCACTTCTCATTTCCGCAGCCCAAGCCCAGCGGACGGATCGTCTGTGAATTCATTGACGTGGCTAAGTCCTACGGAGAAAAAGAAGTATTCCGCGACGTCAGCTTTCTAATCGACCGCGGAGACCGGATTGCCCTAGTCGGAATCAATGGGGCCGGCAAATCGACCCTTATCAAACTACTTGCCCACGAAGAACCTCTCTCCAGCGGCGAGTATCGGGCGGGCCATAACGTCCAATCCGACTACTTCGCGCAAGATCAGTACAAGGAACTGAATCCGGACGCGCGAATTCTGGACGATCTCGGCGAAATCTCTCCGCGGTCTACCGAGACTGAATTGCGGAGCCTGCTCGGTTGCTTTCTGTTTTCGGCGGAGGACGTCTTTAAACGCATTGGCGTGCTTTCCGGCGGAGAACGCAATCGCTATGCCCTGCTGCGAATGCTGCTTCATCCTGCCAACTTTTTACTGCTGGATGAGCCCACGAATCACCTCGACATGCGCGCCAAGGACGTTTTGTTGGAAGCTCTCTCGAAGTACACGGGCACAGTTCTGTTTGTCTCCCACGATCGCTATTTCATCGACAAGCTGGCCACCAGAATCTTCGAAGCGGGCGATGGGCGAGTCGAAGTCTATCCCGGGAATTACGAGGATTATCTCTGGCGAAAACAAGGCGGAGCGGCTGCATTGGAACAATCGGTCGTGGCCGCCGCCAAGTCTTCGTCGGTTACCCCTATAGTTCCAACCAACGGCAAGGGCCGCGACGAGCCGCGTACCGAGGACAACCAGAAGCGCCTGAATCCTATCAAGCGCAAGCAAATCGAAGAAAGAGTGCGCGAACTTGAGCAAGAAATTTCGCGTTTGGAGACCAACATTCAAGGCTGCGAGACAGCGCTCCAGACTTTTGTAAGTGCCGGCGAAACCGAGCGCCAAAGCCGCGAGTTGAATGACTCCAAGACGCAATTGAAATCCCGTCTAACGGAATGGGAAGAACTCGGGCAGGAACTTCAATCCTGACCGTTTCGTCTGCTTTGTCTTACTGAGCGACGCCGCGCTTCCGCTTGCGGAAGCGCGAGAGTCGAAGCATCCCTATGCCCTCTGCGAATGTGTGGTGATAGCGATCCATCGACTTGGTTTCCTCTTCGCCAGCGATGAAAAACAGGCGCTCAGGAAGACAAACAAGTCGTTTAACGATTCTGAACCTGCCATAGAGGGCCTGAGGCGCTTTCCATTCGGCCCAAGTCCGAGCACTTCCGTAACTCTACTTTTCCCCTGATCTCGTGCGATATTCAATTTGGCCTTTGGCCGCAATCCACAAAACCTCGGCATTAGGCGGCCCGAACGACCTCGCTGCCATGCGAATAGGAAGGTCGACTCATGTTGCAGTCTTCAGATAACAATCAGAGATACTCGCCAAACGCATTCCCAACCGTAAAAACCGTCAGCACGCCAGTGGAGCAAGCCACAATCGGCCGCTCCCTGGTGATCAAGGGAGAAGTCAAGGGAGACGAATCGATCTATATTGACGGGCAGATCGAGGGCACAATTAACTTCACCGACCACCGAGTTACCATTGGACGGAATGGAAAAGTGAATGCCAACATTATCGCCCGCGAAGTCGTGATCATGGGATCAGTTCAAGGAAACCTCCAATGCAGCGATCGAGTGGACATTCGCGCCGAAGGCCGTTTAACCGGCGATATCACTACTCAGCGCATCAGCGTGGAGGACGGAGCGGTGTTGAAAGGCAGCGTACAAATCCGCACCGAGGCCAAGACATCTGACTCCAAAAATGCCGGTGAGAATAAGACTGCCGAAAACAAGAAGGACCAGCACCATCAAGCGCAGCTCCCGGCGATCACTGACAGCGCTAAGGCCACAATGACATCAGAATCCCTGGCCACTGCCGCGGGGAAATAGGTCGGATATTTTGAGAGCGAAGCGGGGTCGTCACTTTTGACCTGGCCCGCTGTCTGCGCTTCCGCTACATATACATACTGTGTCGCGCGGCGAAGCTTATTTCGGATCGTCCTTCTTCAAGTCCAGCGAAGCTGAGTTCATGCAATAGCGCAACCCAGTTGGCGTCGGGCCGTCTTCAAAGACATGACCCAGGTGTGCGTCGCACTTGGAACAGCGCGCTTCGGTTCGAACCATCCCATAAGTGCGATCAGTTTCTTCTTCGATAGCAGACGCATCAAGTGGCTTAAAGAAACTTGGCCAGCCAGTGCCGGAATCGAACTTAGCGTCCGCACTGAACAGCGGCTGTCCGCAACACGCACAAAGGTATGTGCCTTTGTCTTTAGTGTTCCAGTATTTCCCAGTGAATGCCGGTTCGGTTCCTGCTTTTCTTGCAACCTGATATTGCTCCGGCGAAAGTTCTTTTTTCCATTCTTCGTCGGTCTTGACTACCTTGGTTGTCATGTTCTGGATTCTCCTGACGAAATCAAACGATTATTTGTTGAATTAGATGAAACTCAGCACCATTTGGTTAAGAAATCTGCGGTGAGCGTTAGCCCCCGAAAACTTGGCGCCGCCGCCACGCCGCGACCCTAATTCAAACTTGCAGGCCACGGTTTTTTCCGCACACTGCCGATAATCACGTTTCACCGTAGCACTCCCGGCCACTCGGTGCACCTGCATTGACGCTTGTAAACGTGCGGGATTATTCTAGTAGTTGCAACTGAGTTTCAACTAAATCACGCGTTGGGAAGAGTTAGGGTCAAATGCTGCAGGCATTCATTGTAACTTTGCGCGAAGGGGTCGAAGCCGCCCTTATCGTCGGGATCACGCTAGCCTATCTCGCCAAAATTGGCCGTCCTGACCTTCGCAAGTCGGTTTACGCCGCTCTGATTTCCGCGTTTGTTGGCAGTATCGGAGTCGCGGTTCTGCTTTCGCGTATGAACTTGAACGAGGACGTTTTCGAAGGCGTCGTCATGCTGGTGGCGGCGGCCTTCGTCGTCACCATGATCATTTTCATGATGAGGACGGGGCGCAAACTTAAAGGACAGATTGAAGGCAAAGTCGGAACCTTGGCGGAGAAGGGATCGCATTTCGGAGTTTTCTTGTTCGTTTTTCTGATGGTGCTCCGCGAGGGTGCTGAAACCGTTTTGATTCTGTCGGCGGTCTCATTGAACTCGACTGAGCTGTTGAGTTTTATGGGCACATTGCTCGGAATTATCGTCGCGATCTTATTCGGCGTAATGTTCGTTAAGGGTAGTGTTCGCATCAATCTTCAGAAGTTCTTTCGCGTCACCAGCGCCATCCTGTTCTTTGTAGCGGCGCAGCTTCTCATCTCCGGACTGCACGAGTTATCTGAATACGGCATACTTCCCTCCTCCAAGCGAGAAATGGCGATCATTGGACCTATCGTGCGCAATGATTTCTTTTTCGCCGTAACTATTCTCGCATTGGCTGCGTTGATGGTTCTGTTAGAAGTCAAACGCCGGGAGCCCTCTGCCCTGCCAGCATCAGGCGCGGAACGCCGCAAAGCCGCTTGGAGCGCCCGCCGCGAGAGCTGGTGGATGAGGTCGGTCTACGCCAGCTCTTTCATTTTCATCCTGCTCATTACTGCGGAGTTCGCTTACACCAAGAGCGTCAGCGGCTTGTCTCCAGCGACCGAGGTTTACTTCACCGACGGCAAAGTACGCATCCCTCTCGCCCAGGTTTCTGACGGAGACTTGCACCGTTTCGCAGCCGACGAGAATGGAACCACTATTCGTTTCTGGCTCTACAAGAAGCCCGATGGAAAGATTGCTACCGTTTTCGACGCCTGCCAAATCTGTGGCGGCGTTGGCTTCTACAAAGGACCAAATGGCGTCGTTTGCAAGAATTGCGCCTCGCCGATTAATGCGCAATCCATCGGAACCAAGGGTGGCTGCAACCCTGTGCCTCTAAAAGCGGAAATGACAGCGGACGCTGTCATCATCGAGGAGGCGGACATCGCGACCGGCATTCGGATGTTCCAAAAATAATGTTCGTTCGTCTGGTCTACGAGTCGTTCCGACGGCAAAAGCGGCGCAAGCTGCTGGCGGGAGCCGCAATCGCTTTTGGCGTGTCCGTCGCGACGGCGATGATTGGCGTTGCAACCGATGTCGGCGACAAGATCAATCGTGAGCTTCGGACCTACGGGGCCAACCTCGTTGTAAATCCTCAAGAAGACAGTTTGGATGTTGAAATCGCAGGGGTGAACCTCAAGCCTCCCAGCGATGGTGCTTACCTGAGCGAAGCCGACCTCCCGAAAATTAAGGGAATGTTCTGGCGCAACAATATCGTGGGCTTCGCACCTGTGCTGCCTCTGAACGTCGGAGTCGGCAAGACGAAAACCGCATTAGTAGGAACCTATTTCTCCAAGCCACTGCATTTTGGCACGGAGAATTTTGTCACTGGCGTGCGCGCTACTTATCCGTGGTGGAAGGTCCAAGGCTCCTGGCCTGATGACGATTCGCGGGACGTGTTGATCGGCGAACGACTGGCCGCGAGCCTAGGCCAGAAAGCGGGCGGCGAGGTCACTATTAACGGACAGCCTTTTCGAGTGACCGGAATCCTCTCAACCGGCGGACCGGAAGACAATGAGGTCATTGCGCCGCTCGGGCTGGCACAGGAAATCGTAGGAAAACCGGGCGTGGTTCGCCGAGTCTATGTCAGTGCCGTGACCAAGCCGGAAGACGCATTTGCGCGCCGCGATCCGAAAACACTGAGCCCGGAAATGTATGACCGATGGTACTGCTCTCCTTATGCGCAAGCGATCGCTTATCAGTTGCAGGAGGCGATTCCGCACTCTCACGCCGAGCAGATTCGCCAGGTGGCTCAAACCGAGGGAATCGTTCTGTCGCGAATTGAAGGCCTGATGCTGCTAGTTACGCTCGCCTCACTCTTCGCTTCCGCGTTGGCCGTATCGGCGGCAATGGCGACAACAATTTTTGAACGACGCAGAGAAGTAGGTTTGATGAAGGCCCTCGGCGCCGGGGGACTATCTATCGCTTCCCTGTTCTTCGCGGAGTCCGCTTTGTTGGCGTTACTTGGCGGCGCTGCGGGATTTGCCGGCGGCTCACTCTTGGCTTACCAAGCCGGGCGTTGGATATTCGATTCTCCGATTACTATACAACCGGTTTTATTTCCGCTCGTTTTCTGCATCGCGGTGGTCGTGACTTTCGCCGGCAGCGTTGCGGCAATCCGCCGTGCAGTGAGATTCGACCCGGTGTACGCATTGCGCGGTGAAGCGTGATGAGCGCTTCGGCAAGCACTCGTCGGGCAGGCGCGCAGCACACTTCCATGTTTTTTCGTATGCTGATACGCGCTGCCATTCTTCGCCGAGGCCGGGCGGCAACTGCGCTCATGGCCGTGGTTGTGGCCGCAACTGCAACTACTGCGATGCTGAATCTTTTCGTGGACGTGCAGTCGAAGCTGCGCAAAGAATTTCGCAACTACGGTGCAAACGTCGTGGTCCTGGCGAAGGAAGGGCAATCAATTGCTCCGGACGTACTTGCTAAGACAAAATCGATCCTCGCCGGACACGGCGTCGCAGTTCCCTTCGCCTATGTGGTGGCTCGGACATCCAATGCTGAGCCACTCGTGGTCGCAGGCACGGATTTGGATCAGGTGCGCAAGCTCGATAGTTGGTGGTCGGTGACTGCGTGGCCGAAAGAACCGCATGCGGCGCTCCTTGGGGTTCGCGCGGCCGCCGCCATCAGCCCGCAAGGAAGACCCTTCAACCTTTACTTTCATGGCCGCCCTATTTCCCTGACTCCCTCTGGCACTGTTCATACCGGCGCGGGAGAAGATAGCCGGATTTATCTCTCGCTGGAGGACTTCGAAACTTGGACTGCCGTCCCCCCATCTACGATTGAGATTGCGGTTTCAGGTTCGCCGCATGAAGTCGATGCCACGATTGCAAAGCTCCAGCAAGCGTTGCCGGAGATCGAGGTTCGGCCGGTGCGACAGATCATGGAAGCTGAAAGCCGCGTGCTGGGAAAGACCAGAGCTACGCTATCAGCTGCGTCCGTTTTGATCATCGTGACGGCTGCTCTTTGCGTGCTGGCCACGTTGACTGGATGGATCCTAGACCGGCGGCGCGACTTCGCAATCATGAAGGCTCTCGGCGCATCGCAGCAATTTATTGGTGGATTCCTTGCGGCCGAGGCTGCCGCGCTAGGAGCCGTCGGAGCATTGATTGGCTTCGGGCTCGGAATTAGCATTTCCGCATGGATCGCCAAGGCCAATTTTGGCGCGCCGGCCGTGCCCCGATTGGAAGTCTTTCCCGTAGTGTTAATCGGATGCGTAATCGTCGCTTTGATGTCGGCTATCGTGCCGATTTCTTTGCTGCGGCAGGTTCAGCCAGCTATGATCTTAAAAGGGGAGTGACAAGGGCCATTGATCCATTTGAAACATGTCAGCCGGTTCTATCCAGCCCGCGCGGAGGGCGGAGGCGGCATTCGTGCGCTCGATGATTTCTCGCTGACGGTGGCTTCCGGCGAATGGATCGCAATCATGGGCCCGTCAGGATCGGGCAAGTCCACCCTGGTAAATCTGATTGGCTGCCTCGATCGTCCGACATCCGGCGAGATTTGGCTTGACGATGAAAATGTCGCAACGATCTCTTCTGGCGAATTGAACCGCGTCCGCGCCGAGAAGATCGGATTCATCTTTCAGCAATTCCACTTGATTCCTTACCTCACTGCGCTTGAAAACGTGATGCTGGCGCAATACCTGCACAGCATGACAGATGAAAAAGAGGCGCTCGCGGCTCTCGACCATGTCGGCCTCAAGGATCGCGCGAATCACTTGCCCTCTCAGCTCTCCGGCGGCGAACAGCAACGTGTATGCATCGCCCGGGCGTTGATTAACGATCCCAAGATAGTGCTCGCCGATGAGCCCACCGGCAATCTGGATGCCGCCAACGAAGAGATCGTCCTGCGCCTCTTACGCGAACTGCATCGCAACGGACGCACCATCGTCATGGTCACGCATGATCCCGTGGTGGCGCGCCTGGCCGATCGCCGCGTCGAACTGCATCACGGCAAAATTGCCGAGCAGGAAGTTTTTGCCATGGCGGACGAGGAGCAATTCGACGAAGTCCTCGAAGAGCTTTGGGCGCTCGATGAACACGGACAGATCGCGGAAACTGGCCGCATGGAAGTCCACGGCGCTCTTCCGGTGAGCATCGCCATCGAAAAGATGACTGACCTCGGACTTCTTACAACACGCCCGTACACCTCAGAATCGGGACAGGTCAAGCCTTTCGTCAACCCATGTCACGACGCCCTCAAGCCGACGGGTGTCTCAACCGGCGAAGGAAGCATGATCGTCGAACTCACGCCACGGGGCCGGCAGCGTGCGGCGGACGTGATTCGCCGCCATCGTCTCGCCGAGCGGCTGTTTACCGATAGCCTGGCGCTGGACAGCGAATCTGAAATCGAGCAACAGGCCTGCAAGTTCGAACACATTCTGTCGCCAGAGGCTACCGACAAGATCTGCACCTTCCTGGGTCATCCCCGCACCTGTCCGCACGGAGCTGCGATTCCGCCGGGATCGTGCTGCGGGCGAACCAGCGCTGAGCTGACGGAAACTCTTCTATCCGCCTCCCGCCGTGCCGACTGAGGCGATGACCACCCGCCGCCCTGCCATTGGCGTCTTCGACTCCGGCTTTGGCGGACTTACCGTCCTTAAAGCTTTACTTGAGCTTATCCCCGACGCTGACTACCTATATTTCGGGGACACTGCCCGCCTTCCATACGGGTCAAAATCCGCCGAAACGGTTGCCAAGTATGCAGTCGAGGCCGCTCATTTCCTGGAGCAGCAGGGGGCGCAACTCCTGGTGATTGCATGCAACACGGCCACGGCTCTCGCTTTAGACAAAATTACCGCAGGCTCTGGCGTTCCTGTGGTCGGAGTGATTGAGCCGGGTGCTGAGAGTGCGTCCCAAACCAGCGCGAACCAAAAAGTTGTGGTGGTCGGCACCGATGCCACCGTGAGCAGTCACGCGTACTTGCGCGCACTCGAGGCTCGTGGAATTTCCGCCAAAGAGAAGGCCTGTCCGTTGCTCGTTCCGTTGGTTGAAGAAGGATGGGTTGAGCATGCTGTGACCGAACAGGTCGCGCGAATCTATCTCGATGAAGCCTTTGCGGCGGACTTCGAGAATTCAGACGTTCTGCTCCTCGGATGCACTCACTATCCGCTGATTGCTCCACTCCTGCGGCGCGTGGCGCCTCCACATGTGAAGATCGTGGATTCGGCAGAATCGACCGCGCACGTCGTGCGGGAATTACTTGGGCGTACGGCTTTACCTGGAGGAGTCGGAGAAGAACGGCGCAAATTGGCGCGAGTTAAGTTCTTCGCAACTGATTCCGTAGAAAAATTCCGCAGGCTGGGGGCCCGATTTCTCGGGAGGCAAATTCACGACGTCGAGCACGTCGATCTGAAGGAGTAAACGAAAAGGCCGCGATCGCTCCGATCCCTCCCGAACGATGGGTGAGACGATCTTGGAGCCTTCAGCCAAGGCAAGCCAATTCTCAAGGCTCGAATCTAGGCTGGATGCCCCCATAAGCAGGGATCGCACTACGCGCCACGCTCTTGTAAACAATGCCACCTCTCATTACAAATACGACGCGCCGGACGGACGTTATGTCTTTCAGCGGATCACCATCAAGCGCGATGATGTCCGCCTGCAGGCCGGGCGCAATCGAGCCGATCTGATCGGCCATGCCGAGCGCTTCTGCTCCTCCTGAGTTAGCGGAGATCATTGCAACCATCGGGTCCACTCCGCAGTCGCGCACGCGGTGAATAAAATCCTCTGCGTTGAAACCGTGAGCGCCCGCCACAGCGTCCGTGCCGTAGACAATCTTCAGCCCCGGAATGCCCGCCGCACGTTTGATAAATTCCTGGTGCTGCAGGATGAGCCCTTTCATCGCCGCGAACCCCTCTTCAGTGTAGTAGGGCGGGGCGAGATACCTGGCCTTGTACTGAAGATAGGTTTCAAGCAGCAAACCGGCTTGCGGATCAAGGTACGTCCCCCGTTCAGCCATCAATTTCAGATCGGCGTCCGAGGCCCCCAGGCCGTGCTCGACTTCTGTACACCCGGCAAGAGTTGCGGCGCGGACCGCATCTCTAAAAGCGTGCACGAGCGTGCGCAGACCCTGTTTCTTCGCTTCGTCGCAGGCAGCATTCAACTGTTCCTGGGACATCGTCATCGGGCCCCGGGTCATACCCCCCGACGCATAGATTTTGATGAGGTCCGCGCCTGCCTCCTTTTGCTTTCGCACGAAGGCACGGATTTCATCCGGCGTCCCCGTCTGCTCGCCTCGCCCCGAGAGCGCCTCGACGGCCGTGAGGATGCGGGGGCCGGGGAGCATGCCTTTCGCAATAGCATCACGCAAGGGAACGTCGGCGGGCGAGCCCACGCTTTGGATGGTGGTGAAACCCGCCATCAATGTCAGCCATGCGTTCGAAGCTGCGGCATATGCGGCCTCCTGGGTTGTCCCTCCCTGGCCCACGTTCTTTCCGTCTGGGCCGAAACTCCAGGTGATATGTACGTGCGCGTCAATCCATCCCGGCAACACCGTCAGATCATTCAGATCGTAATCGACGGGCCCAGCCTTTGGGTCAATCGCGACAATCTTTGAACCCTCGACAACGATGCGGGTGCGGCGCGTTACACGGCCCTTGCCATCGAGCAACGTGCCAGCCGCGATGACAAGTCGTTTGCCCTTCACGGGTGCCTGCGAAGCTGTGAGAGGTGCAAGAGCGCAAACGCCAAGAATGGTGCCTAGAATACACTTTACGAAAAGCATGATCGCTGTTTCTCCGAATCGATCTGAAGAGCGAACAAGTGCCTCGCCACGCTTTAAAATTACTCGCTTGCATCGCCTCCGCCTATTTGGGGAGAGTGAGGGCCCCTGGCAACGTGAAAGATGAGAAGGCCCTTAGCGCGGCGTGTTTACCCTGGGCCCTTCTTCGACAGCAACTCGTTGATTGCGTCGGGGAGCGTGAACACAGAATCGGCGACATCGTCGAAGCTCACGGACGTGGTGGTTTCCGTCTGCATGCCATCTGCGCTTTTGTGGGCCGTCCGTGTGGGCATCAGCCATCCACCAAAGTCTCTGTAGTCGGAGAACACTTCAATCTCGTCGCCCGATCCGCCCCGCCAACTCGAATTGAACTTGTATCCCACCAGAAGGCCGGTGACAGTGTCGTAGAAATGCTCGTTGACGATGCCCCAGTTGTTGGTTCCTTTCAAGTGATAGCAGCTGTGACCTTCGAAGTCAGCCACCTCCACGACTTCCATGGACTTGAAATATTGCAGGATGCGGGCCGGATAATACATGTCCGCGTCTCGCTCTTTTGATTTCACTTCATTGCCTTTCAGGATCGCCGGTCCGCTCCTGGGATCGAGTCGCCATGCGACCGAACCGTCGTATCCTTCCTGATAGACGCCGACCGGCATGGCAATCTTGTACAGAGTCCTGCGGCCCTTGTAATAAACGGTTCGATCCAGACTCGGGCCTTTGCCAGACAGCTCCAACTGGCCTCGCATCGTCATTGACTTGTGTTTGAAAATGACGTCGTGGCCACCAAGGGCGGCCACATAGTGGTCCATCACTTCTTTGACGGTGGGCAGAGGGTTGGTTTTGGGAGAATCCTGACCACGGAGAACAGCCCTCGTTAGAGCCAGAAAAGCGATGAGTTTGACGATAACAATGAAGGTGGGCAGGACGGCACGGATCTTCATAGTTCCTCCCGCAACGGCAGACGAACTGACCCTTGTGCATTCGACGTTTGGATGTTGAGTTCGTTAGCCGGCCCGGAAGCCGACTATGCCCTGGGGCTTGCCCTAGAGCCGCCGCCGTTATCCGGTCCGCTCACACCCACACGTTCCTAGCCCTGCGGCGATTGTTCCCGAGTTACGGGTGAAACCGGAAGTTATCCAGCTTGGGCGAGAGCTGATTTCCAGAACAGGAAAGAGAGATTAATGCCGATTTACGGCGAGATCGGATCCTTCTCGGGACTGCTCAAAAGCATGGGGCTCTGAGACTAAATGCGTTTGCGGAGCTTGATGAGGCCTTTTTCGATATTAAATATTCCAAAACTCAGTATAAATGGAAGTCAATCTCGACGCTGATCTCGACGGCAACCGGCTTGCCATCTCTCATCGCCGGGTCAAACTTCCATTGCTTCACGGCTTCGATGGCCTTTTCATCCAGACCAAGACCGAGGCTTCGTGCGATTTTGATATCCCGTGTACGGCCATCGGCGCCGACGATCAACGACAGGACCGAAGTCCCCTGATACTTCGCCTTACGGGCTTCTTCCGAGTACTCCGGATCAGGCTGGTAGGTCGGACGCGGTGCGCTTACGCCTCCGCCCACGCGGAAAACGCCGCCGCCGATGCCGCCGCCATGGCCCTGTCCGACTCCCGGTCCCGTGCCTACACCGACTCCACCACCAGAACCAGAACCTATGCCGCTGCCTGATCCCGTCCCATTCGACGGAGGACCCGAGGGCAATCTCGACATCGGATCGCCGAGATTTGGCATGTTATTCATTGCCAACTTGATCTGTGGAGGAATGACAACGGTCGGTTCGACCGCAAGCTTGGGATGATCATTTCGGACCACCACTGCCGGTGGCGTGATCTGCTCCATCGCGGTCTTGGGAAGCTTTCCCTTGGGCGCATTGAACTTGTCCTTGTCGCCGCCTCCACCGCCACCGCCTGCCAACGTCTTCGAAGGCTTAAGTATGGCAGCGTCATCTGGGGCGATTATTGTTGTCACCACCTGTTGCTTTGGAGCCGCCTTCACCCAGTAACGAGCCCAAATGGTTGCGCCAATAATCACCGCCAGTAAAATGATGTGCATCACACTTGAGCCGACTGCGCCACTTTTCTTGTTGTCGTAAAAACCCCAAATGTCTTTAACTGGAATGGGCTTGGAAGTCAGTACTAGCGGCGGCTGCTTCTTAGGGAAGAAGAAATCGTTGAAATTCTCGGTAAGCGACTTTATTAGCGACCGCTCAAAGGTGTCCTTGGGCAGCAGAAAATTCGGAACGGGGGCAGAGGGCGTTGTGTCAATGTTGGGTCGGGGTTCAACGTCAAGAGTCGCCATAATTAACCCAATTTAGAAAAAGAGTGGGAGCCAGCTTACCATCCCTCAGAGAATTGATGAGCGCCCAACCCGTTAAGTTGCTTTACTACAGTACTGTTCAGATTACCGCCCGGTCTATCCTTGCGCAACTGCAAAACTTCTATACGTTCCAAGATTTAGATGCTCAAATCCTGAAAATGTCGCCTTTGGAAATCGATCTGAACTCCGAATACTGAAAGGCTATAGGTTCAGCAAGAGGGCGCGCATCGCCTGAATGGACGTTCCGACAACAGCTCCCTATAATGAAAGAAATCAATTGTTTGGGAGAAAACAAGCGAGTGCCGTTCGATCTGAAGTCCACCGTCAACCTGCCCCAAACCACCTTTCCGATGAAGGCGAATCTGCCTCAGAACGAGCCTAAATTATTGGCAAAATGGGAGCAGTTGAAGATTTATGACGCTATTCGAAGCATCCGTCGTGGAGCGCCTGTTTACATTTTGCACGATGGTCCTCCTTATGCAAATGGACCAATCCACCTGGGTCATGCCCTGAATAAGTGTCTAAAAGATTTCATCGTGAAATCGAAGACCATGGCCGGAATGGATGCTCCATACATACCCGGTTGGGACTGCCACGGGCTTCCAATTGAAATCAAAGTTGACCAGCAACTCGGCGGGAAAAAGCTGCAGATGAAACCCGCCGACGTTCGCCTCGAGTGTCGAAAGTACGCGCAAAAATACCTTGACCTTCAGCGCGAGCAGTTTAAGCGAATTGGTGTATTTGGACGCTGGGACAATCCGTATTCCACCATGACTCCTCAATATGAGTCAGTGGTTTTGGCGGCACTCTACGACTTCATGGAAAAAGGATTCGTCTATAAAGGGCTGAGATCGGTCTATTGGTGCATCCACGATCGAACCGCCTTGGCTGAAGCTGAGGTCGAATATGAAGATCACACCAGTCCCACGGTTTGGGTAAAGTACCGGCTTCAGTCCGATCCGCGAACCATTGATCCTAGTCTCGCTGCGGCCGGCGACAAGCCGGTCTTCACAATCATCTGGACAACTACACCCTGGACCTTGCCCGCGTCGATGGCAGTCGCGTTCCATCCTCACGAAGAGTACGTTGCCTTGGAAACGGACAAGGAAATTTATATCGTCGCCGAGAAATTGGCCACGGTCGTCGCGCAGAAATGTGGATTCCCTGACGCCAAGCCCCTTGCGCGCTTTCCCGGGAGGGCTTTGGAAGGGTCGTGGTTCTACCATCCATTTTTGCCTTGGGAGCGGCGAAAGATTCTTGGAGTGCTCGCCGACTACGTCACCATGGATACGGGGACTGGGGTGGTGCATACGGCGCCCGCACACGGTTCAGAAGACTTCGCCACCGGCGCCAAATACAAGATCGACCCAACTTGCGATGTCGATGCTGGCGGAAGATTGCGCAACGGGTTGCCGGAGTACGACGGCCTTCAAGTTTTCAAGGCCAACTCCCCAATCGTCGAGCTCTTAAAAGCTCGCGGCGTGCTCCTGCACACCGAGAACTTGCAGCATTCTTATCCGCACTGCTGGCGCTGCCATAATCCGGTTATTTTTCGCGCCACCGAGCAATGGTTCATTGCAATGGACACGCCGATGGACGCTGGGACCTTGCGCACCCGCGCGCTCGAAGAAATAAAAAAAGTAAAGTGGGACCCCGCGTGGGGCGAAGAGCGTATCTCAAACATGATCGCCAACCGCCCCGACTGGTGCATCTCTCGCCAGCGCATTTGGGGAGTGCCTATCGCCGTGTTTCTGTGCGAGGGCTGCGGCAAGCCCCTGAACGATCATGAAATCAATCGCAAAGTAGTTGCGCTGTTCGCGGAGGCTGGAGCGGATGCCTGGTACTCGAATAAGCCGGACGTGATCACACAAGGCGCGAAGTGTCCCGAATGCCACGGTGCAAAATTCATTAAGGAGACGGACATTCTCGATGTTTGGTTCGAGTCTGGATGCAGCTACTTGGCGGTAACAGGTGCCGAGCCGAATCTCCCTTGGCCTTCTGATTTATACACGGAGGGGGGAGACCAGCATCGGGGATGGTTTCACTCTTCCCTGCTATGCTCCGTTGCCACGCGAGAGAGCGCTCCCTACAAAATGGTGGCAACCAGTGGGTGGACCCTCGACGAGCAGGGCCGCGCCATGTCGAAGTCACTCGGCAATGTTGTCGATCCGATTGACATTGCAAATCGCCTAGGCGGGGAGATTGTGCGCCTGTGGGTGGCTTCGGTTGATTTTCGTGAGGACGTTACGTCCTCCGAACAGCTGATGCAGCGGGTTGCCGACAACTATCGCAAGATTCGCAATACGCTGAAGAATGTTCTGGGGAACTTATACGATTTCAATCCCGAACGGGATGCAGTGCGATTCGAAGACATGGAAGCGATCGACCAGTACATGCTTCGCCAAACCGTTGCGCTCGCTTCCGAAGTGAGGGATTGGTACGAAGAGTTTGCCTTTCACAAGATTTACCATCGCGTGAACCATTTCTGCGTGGTGGATCTCAGTGCATTCTATTTTGACGTGCTCAAGGATCGGCTCTATACCTTCACGCCGAATTCGCAGGGTCGGCGATCCGCGCAAACTGCGATGTGGAGGATTGCAGAAGCGCTCGTCCGACTTCTTGCCCCGATCATGAGCTTCACATGCGAAGAAGTCTGGGGGTATCTACCGGCCGTGTCTGGTCGTCAGGACAGTGTGCACCTGACCTTATTCCCATCAGCCGCCGAGATTCTCGGTGAAGGAATGCCGGCTGAAGCGGATGAGAAATTCGCGCGTGATTGGACGACGCTGCGCTCCGTACGTGATGAAGTATTGAAAAAGCTGGAGGAAGCGCGCGCCAACAATTTGATTGGCGGCGGACTTGAGGCCCAAGTCCATTTAACCACGGCAGATCCGGTCTACTCAGTGCTGTCTCGTTACGCAGAGCAGTTGCGTTATCTATTTATCGTCTCGGCGGTGTCGCTGTCACAGGGTACGGGGAACGGATCAAGCCGCGTGCACGTAGAAGTACGTAAGGCAGACGGAAAGAAGTGCGAACGGTGCTGGAACTATTCAACCCACGTAGGAGACGATCCGGTATATCCAACGGTTTGCGAGCGATGCAGCCCAAGAGTAAGAGAAATCGAAGCGGAACGTGCGGCAGCTCAAATAGATCCGAAACCAAACTCCCCGTTGTCATCCTGAGCGAAAGGAAGGACCCTTGTATTTGACTTTGCAGTGCATGAGTCTTTCGCTTCGCTCAAGATGACAAATTAACTTGTATCAGCGAGCGAACAGCGGCGCTGACATTCGTCAATGATGATCTCATTTCATGCGTAAATTTCACTTCCTGATCGCACTCTCGGTGGTTCTACTCGATCGCGCGACCAAATGGGCCGTTGCGAAAAATATTTCTCTGCATGACAGCATTCAGCTAATCCCCCACGTTTTTTATTTAACTCATGTTGAGAACCGGGGCGCTGCATTCGGACTGTTCGCTGATTCGCCCTCGCAATGGAAGATCGGGATGCTGATCCTGTTCTCTGTCATCGCGATGGCCATCGTTTCAACCTTGCTATGGCGAAGTGGACATGCGATGACCACGACCGGCGTGGGGCTGTCCCTTATCTTAGGCGGCGCAATCGGCAACCTCTGGGATCGCCTGGTCAGTGGTCGGGTAGTGGATTTTCTGCTGGTCTATATCGGATCTTACCAATGGCCGGCATTTAATGCTGCTGACAGCGCGATCGTCATTGGCGCGGGATTGCTGGTTTACGAAATATTGTTCGACAAGTCGCCGGCCCAGGAAAAATCAGCGTAGCCCTCTTCCCCTTCCCTCAGAAACTCTGTCATCCCGACCGAAACGAGCAACGGCGAGCGAAGTGGAGGGACCTTCTTTCCTTGGCCGCCACCAGCACAAAAATAAACGCGGAGAACACCCGATCTTTCTGCAAGTTCTCCGCGTCTAATGTGCGGCGTTCTATCTAAGCCGACTTTCGGTTCATCTGCTCCATCTGGGCGTAGAACGCCTTCGCCCCTTCCGCCATTTCCTGCTCACTCAGGTCTTGCGTGTGGGTGCTGATGGTCCAGGAATGGCCATAGGGATCGACAAAATGGCCGCATCGGTCTCCCCAGAACATGTCCATAACCGGCATGTTCGCCTTGCCGCCGGCGTTAACGGCCTGCTGGAAAGTCTTGTCCACGTCCTCTACGTACAGGTACAGGCCGCCGCTGGCACCTCCCAAGCTTTGCGGGGATTTGTTGCCCATAGCAGGCATCTCATCGCCCAAAAAAATAATCGAGTCGCCGATTTTTAGTTCAGCATGAGAAATCTTGCCATCGGGGCTCTTCATTCGCATCAATTCCTCAGCGCCCAGAGCCTTCTTGTAGAACTCGATGGCGTCAGCGGCGTTTCGGAACGTGAGTGTCGGAGTAACGGTGTGAAATCCCTTTGGGATTGGTGTCTTAGAAGCTGTCATAAGCTCTCCTTCTCGTGTTTCTCTTGTTTCGATCTAGCTGGATTCAAAGGCAGCCTATTTTACGCCCGTCGCATTTTGGGAATAAGAAAAGATTGTAAAAATTTGTGGTCACGCGCCCGGGCTTCCTGGGCCTCACCTAGGCAGGTAAGTTGGTTTCGCTTGCTCTTTCAGGGCTGTTCCGCTCAGTCTTCTTAACTTGGCTTCATTCAGATACCAGAGCAAACGGTCTGCCGCCTCGGCGTGGCTCAAACCGCCGCTGCGGATGTTTGAAATGCAGTTCCGTTCAGCATCGGTACGGCCCGCCTCCGGCTGCCATGTAATGTAGGCTCCGAGACTATCGTGGGACGAAAGCCCGGGCCGCTCACCAATTAGTACGACAGACAGGGAAGCACACAATAGCAATCCGACCTGATCACCAATAGCGACTCTCGCATGCTCGATCACGCAAACAGGACCGCAGGTCCATCCCGCTTCAAGAAGACGAGGCAGCACTGCACCTAATAGCGGGATTGCATTGCGTTCAGGCGCAATCGCGGAAAGACCGTCAGCGATGATAAAAACTACATCGCATGGGCAGCTATTAATTTTGAGGCGGCCTGCCGACTCGTCTCGGAGCACACGCCCGAGATCGGGATGCCGGACATACTCCTCACGATCCACGGCCGCGCTGTTCAGTGTGAGAACTGAGACGTGGAATTTCTCCAAAGACGGTACTTCTTCTTTCAGTCGTCGCGCGAAGCCCTCAAGGTCGAACTTCGCATGCACAGCATCCCTTGCTTGGGCGTGCGCTAGCTGAAAATCCAGAATATCGGTTGTGGCGATGCTGCTACCCGCTCGGCCCAGCGCGACTCGGGCGGAGGTGTAATTACGCAGGGATTTGAGCGCGCCGTTCTGCGCGATAGCTAGATCACCTGGTTTGCTGGATTCACTCATGCGGGAAGCATTGCGGGAACGGCGAGCCGAAATGGCGCGTCACTCTCGAGCCAAGCCTCGAATTCGGGTGCCGGGCGCAGTCCGAGCGCCGATCGCAGATAGAGGGCGTCATGAAAAGACGTGCTTTGATATTGCAGCATCACATCGTCCGCGCCCGGGACGCCCATAATGTAGTTCACGCCCGCGACTCCGAGCATGGTAAGCAGCGCGTCCATGTCGTCCTGGTCAGCCTCGGCGTGGTTTGTGTAGCAGACATCGCAGCCCATCGGCAAACCAAGAAGTTTTCCACAAAAGTGATCCTCGAGGCCGGCACGAATAATCTGCTTGCCATCGTAGAGATATTCGGGACCGATGAAGCCGACCACCGTGTTCACGAGCATGGGTGAGTAATGTCGCGCCACGGCGTACGCACGTGCCTCGCAAGTTTGTTGATCCACGCCGTGGTGAGCATTGGCCGAAAGCGCGCTGCCTTGGCCGGTTTCGAAATACATTACGTTGTCGCCGACCGTCCCACGTTTCAGTTCGCGTACAGCCTGATGGGCCTCACCAAGCATATTTAGGTTAATGCCGAAAGAACTGTTCGCCAGCTCAGTTCCGGCGATTGATTGGAACACGAGGTCGATGGGCGCTCCCTGCCTTAACGCCTCCATTTGTGTGGTGACATGTGCCAGAACGCAGCTCTGGGTTGGGATCGAATAGCGCTCGCGAGCGTAGTCGATGAGACGAAGCAGGGTGGTCACCGTCGCCACATTGTCTGAGGCGGGATTGATTCCGATGACCGCATCTCCTGAGCCGAGAATTAATCCGTCGATCACAGCGGCGGCAATGCCCGCGGGGTCGTCAGTCGGATGGTTCGGTTGTAGGCGCGTCGAAAGGCGTCCGGCGAGACCGACGGTCGTTCGGAACCGCGTTACGACTCGAATCTTGCGAGCCACAGCGATCAGATCCTGGAGACGCATGATCTTCGAAACGGCGGCGGCCATCTCGGGCGTAATCCCAGGCGCAACCTCGGCCAACGCTTCGCCGGTAGCATCTTCAGAAAGAAGCCAGTCGCGGAATCCACCAACCGTGAGACTGGCGATTGCCGAGAACGCCGACGCGCTATGGGTATCAAAAATGAGCCGAGTAACTTCGTCGGTCTCATACGGAATGACAGCTTCGCGCAGGAAGGATGTCAGCGGAAGATCGGCTAGCGCCATTTGTGCCGCGACTCTCTCGACGGTACTCCGCGCCGCGATACCAGACAATTCATCCCCAGAGCGCAGGGGCGTTGCTTTCGCGAGCAGATCTTTCAAGTCGCGGAAGTCGTAGGTCACGCCGCGGATGGTGCGCGTCAACAACACGGTTCGTCAACGACGAGAATAACAGCCGGTCTCCGGAACTGCATTTTTTAACGTAGGCTCAGAACCGAAAAAGCTAAGGACGAATGCTCTGGGACGTCAGGGCTTGATTCCGTTCTTCTCTTGAAATCAATGGGCGCCCTTCGCAATATTCCCGCTGGGCGAACCAGCGATATGTTTTTGCGCTTTCCGATCGAACGTCAAAGTTCTTCCGGGACAGACTGCTGCCCTGGTTAAGCCTATCCAAATCTCAGTGACTAAAGGCACTCCCCGCCGTTTGACGGTTCTCCCCTACTATCCTTACACTCAACAATGTGAGCCCCACAGAAACTTCCAGCAACACGAAGCGGGAAATTGAGATCGAAATTTCTGCAGAAGAAGTTGCCCGCGAAACTGAAACCCTGATCGGAAAATATCAGAAACTGGCCCGCATCCCCGGCTTCCGCAAGGGACACGTTCCGGCTTCAGTCATTCGCCAGCGCTTCTCGCAGGATATTCAGAATGACGTCGTCGACGCGCTAATTCCCAAGCATTTTCGCAAGGAAACCGGCAAGCTCGGTCTCATCCCTGTATCTCAGCCTCGCGTCACCGACCTGCATCTGCACGACAATGAGCCGCTCAAATTCAAGGCCAGCTTCGAAGTCATGCCTGAGATAAAGGTCGAAGGCTACAAAGAGCTGCGCGCGGAGAAATCAGAAATTTCCGTTACTGACGAGGAAGTTCAAAAAGCGCTCGATGACATTCGCGAGGGGCGCGCAACTTACTCTCCCGTAGAAGGCCGCTCGCTCGCAGACGGCGACTTCGCCCAAGTCTCCCTCGATGGCAAGCCCACCAGTGAAACTGACGAATCGAAGCCAGTCCACATGGACGACATCCTAGTCGAAATCGGCGGCACTAACACCATGCCAGAGTTCACCGAAAACCTTCGCGGAGCTTCCGCTGGCGACGTTCGAACCTTCGAAGTGAACTACCCCCAGGACGCGCAAGACAAACGCCTGGCTGGAAAACAATTCACTTACACCGTGAACGTGCAGGCGATAAAACAGAAGAGTCTCCCTGAGCTAAACGATGAGTTCGCCAAAGAACTCGGGGAGTTCACCACACTCGATGAAGTGCGGCAGCGCATCCGCGAAGGCATGGAAGCAGAGCGCAAGCACACTGCGGAGCGTGAGTCCAAAGACAAACTGCTTGGCGAACTGGTAAAGCGCAATGAATTCGAAGTTCCCGAAGCATTGGTCGAGCGGCAGATTGATCTGCGGTTGGAACGTGGACTGCGAGCCCTGTCCGCGCAAGGGATGAAGCCGGAAGAGCTGAAGAAAATGGACTTCACCCGCATGCGGGCCGGTCAAAGAGAGCAGGCGTTGCAGGAAGTGAAGGCTTCCCTGCTGCTCGAAAAAGTTGCGGATGAAGAAAAAATTGAAGTTGGCGACAATGAAATTGATCACGAGGTTCAAGCGCTTGCGGAACAATCAAAACAAACACCGGAAGCAATCCGCGCACGTTTGACACGAGATGGAGCGCTGGATAGAATCCGAAATAGAATCCGCAACGAAAAGACCCTCGACTTTCTGTATCACCAGTCCGCATGAGCGGGCCGCTTTTGATTCCCCCCAAAAGCCCATGTTG
>Ga0307477_10000340_pt1 | contig 55065 bp, 43 predicted proteins | sample atmos_gasesECM2C_FD_203316 | JGI IMG/M metagenome (GOLD analysis project Ga0307477, IMG submission 203316) | Hardwood forest soil microbial communities from Morgan-Monroe State Forest, Indiana, United States - atmos_gasesECM2C_515 | ecosystem: Environmental > Terrestrial > Soil > Temperate... | reverse complement strand
GGGCGAGGGGTCCAGGTCGATAGGGCGGCGCCAGAGGACTTTGACCCCTCGCCCATACGGGCTCAGAGGGGGATTCGCTGCCCGGGAGACCCGCCTACCGCGGCCCTCCGCTCCTCCCCTCCGGCTGCATTGCTCTCCGGCCATCCTTCCTGGCCTATGGACCTCTCAACCGCCGTCCCACTTCACTTTGTTGCACAAAGTACTTGACGGAGGATGCGGCCGGCCGGTAGAGTCGGGGCCGTGAACCTGCCGACTCGCGCTCGCACGCCGCTTTCCTCCGTTGCCGGTCCGGCCGAGCCGCCCGCGCTTCACCTGCGGGCGATGGACAACCTGCGGTTCATCCGCCAGACGATGGAGGACGCCGTGTATTTCACCGCCGTCTCCGGCGTCGGCGAGATCGCGGTCGGCCTGACCGCGCTGGCGGCCGCGTGGTTGGCGGCCAGGCAGGCGACGGCGCAGGGGTGGCTGACGGTCTGGCTGGCGGAGGCGCTGGTCGCCGCCGTGGTCACCGGCGGCGCGGTGGTCTGGAAGGCGCGGCAGGCCCGCCTCAGCCTGGTGTCGCGGCCCGGGCGCCGCTTCGCGCTCGGGCTGGTGCCGCCGCTCGTCGCCGGCGCGCTGCTCAGCGTGGTGCTGTTCGCCGCCGGCGAGCGCACGCTGCTGCCCGGCATGTGGCTGCTGCTCTACGGCACCGCGGTGGTCACCGGCGGCGCGTTCTCGGTGCGCATCGTGCCGGTCATGGGACTGGGGTTCATGGCGTTGGGCGGCGCCGCGCTGTTCGCTCCGGCCAGCTGGGGCGACGCCTTCCTGGCGGCGGGGTTCGGCGGCTTGAACCTGCTCTTCGGCCTGTTCATCGCCAGGCGCCACGGCGGTTGACTCCGAGGCATTGCCGAGGAAGGCAACTCATGGCTAGGATCGCCAAGCACAGCCAGCTCCCGGGCGACGGGCACCATGGCGCCGTCACTCCGAGCGCGCCTCCCCCGGAAGGCACCACCCGCGCCGCTCTCGAGCTCGACCGCCTGATCCACGAGCGCATGCGGCTGGGGATCGTCTCGGCGCTGGCCGTCGACGAGCGGCTGAGCTTCAACGACCTGAAGAGCCTGCTGCGCACCACCGACGGCAATCTCAGCGTGCATGCGCGCAAGCTCGAAGAGGCCGGCTACATCCAGTGCGACAAGTCGTTCGTCGGCCGCCTGCCGAAGACCGAATACCGCCTGACCGCCGCCGGCAAGCGGGCGCTCGAGCGTTACCTCGATCACATGGAAGCCATCATCCATGCCACGCGGGACGCCTGAGCGCCGCGGGCCAACGATGGCCATGCCCGCGACACCGGTGACACCGGCGACGCCTGCGACGTAAGTTCTTCATGCAACCAGTTTTCAGCTCGAGGAGGGATGGGCGCATGGCCCACGAGAGACGGATCGGGATCGGGAGCCCGGTGCGGGCGGCGGCGGGAGGCAGGCGTTGAGCGGCCTCCATGCCGCCATCATCATGGATGGCAACGGCCGCTGGGCCGTGGCGCGCGGCAAGTCGCGCACCGCGGGGCACCTGGCGGGAGCCGACGCGGTGCGGCGGACGGTCGAAGGCGCTCCGGGTCACGGCATCGACATCCTGACCCTGTACGCGTTCTCTTCGGACAACTGGCGGCGGCCGCCGGAGGAGGTGGGCGCCCTGATGCGGCTGCTGCGCCGCTACCTGATGGCGGAGACCGGGCGCTGCGTCGAGAACGGCGTGCGGATCCAGGTGATCGGCAGGCGCGACCGCCTCGCCTCCTCGCTGGTGCGGGAGATCGAATCGGCCGAGCGGGCGACCTCGCGGGGCCAGAAGCTCTGGCTGCGGATCGCCATCGACTACTCGGCGCGGGACGCCATCCTGCGCGCTGCCTGGCGCCTCGGCGCCGGCCAGCCACCGGGTGATCCCGGGAGTCCCGGGAGTCCCGGGAGTCAGGGCGCCCCGATCTCGCGCGAGGAGTTCTCGTGCCTCGTCGCCGAGTGCCCGGAGCAGCGCGCCCACGACGTCGACCTGCTGATCCGTACCGGCGGCGAGAAGCGCCTCTCGGACTTCCTGCTGTGGGAGTGCGCCTACGCCGAGCTCATCTTCACCGAGCGCATGTGGCCCGACTTCGGCGCCGCCGACCTCGAGGACGCGGTGCTCGAGTTCCGGCACCGGGAACGGCGCTTCGGCACCGTCCCGGCTGCCGCCGCGGCGCGGTCGGCCGCGGCAGGCTCGGCGGCCCCGGCAACCCCGGCGACCATTGCGATCACCGGGGTGCGGGACGGCGGCCGAGCCCATCCCGACGCCGAGATCGCCGCCCTGGCGATGCCATAGCGCCCAGGCCGCGGCGGCGAGCTGCCGATCTCGAGCGCGACACTAGATCCCGCGGGCCATCAGCTCGGCGACGGCACGGTTGAAGCGGGCCGAGTCGGGCAGCTCGGAGCCTTCGGCCAGTAGGCCGTAGCCCAGCAGAAGCTCGGCGTACTCGGCGATCAGCGGGTCCGCGGCGTCGCGGTCGAAGTGCTCCTTGAGGCCGGCCAGGATGCGGTGGCCGGGGTTGAGCTCCATGATGCGGCGCTGCTTGGGGCCGCCGCCCTTGCCCTTCTGCAGCAGCTTCTCGAGCTGCGGGCTGTAATCGTGCTCGGCGCCGACCAGGCAGACCGGCGAGGCGGTGAGGCGGCTCGTCAGGCGCACCTGCTTGACGTGCTCGTCGAGCTTCTTCTGCAGCAGCTCGAGCAGCGGCTTGAGCTCCTCCTCCCTGGCCTTGAGCGCCTCCTCGGCCTGCTTCTTCTCCTCGTCGCTGCCGAGCGAGACCGTGCCCTTGCCCACCGACTTCAGCCGCTTGCCCGCGTACTCGTTCAGCGACTGGGTGAGCAGCTCGTCGACCGTGTCGACCAGGTACAGCACCTCGTAGCCCTTCTCCTTGATCGCCTCGAGGTGGGGCGAATTCTCGACCTGCGAGCGCGACTCGCCGGTGAGATAGAAGATCTCGTTCTGCCCTTCCTGCATTCGCGCCACGTAGTCCTTGAGCGAGGTGAGCTTCTCGGGATCGTGCGACGACTCGAAGATCAGCAGCTCGAGCAGGCGGTCCTTGTTCTCGTAGTCGGTGCTGACGCCTTCCTTGATGGCGCGGCCGAACTCCTTCCAGAACTTGAGGTAGGTCTCGGCCTCCTTCTCCCGCATCTCGTCCAAGGTGTCGAGCACCTTCTTGGTCAGCCCCTTGCGCATGGTCGTGATGTGGCGGTCCTGCTGCAGCATCTCGCGCGAGACGTTGAGCGAGAGGTCGGGAGAATCGACGACGCCGCGCACGAAACGCAGGTACTGCGGGAGCAGGTCCTCGCATTTCTCGAGGATCTGGATGCGCTTGACGTACAGCTGCAGGCCGGGCTTCGAGGCGACGTAATACAGGTCGTAAGGCGCCTGCGCCGGCACGAACAGCAGCGCCTGGTACTCGATGCGGCCCTCCGCCTTGAAGGAGATCACTTTCAGCGGCTCGGTCCAGTCATGCGCGATGTGGCGGTAGAACTCGTTGTACTCCTCGGCGGTGACCTCCGACTGCGGCCGCGTCCAGATCGGCTTCATCGAATTGAGGACCTTTTCCTCGAGGGGCATCTTCGGCTTCTCGCCGGTCTCCTTCTCCTTCGCCAGGTCCTCGATCTCGGGGTCCTTCTCGGCGGTGAGGATGATCGGGTAGGAGACGAAGTCCGAGTAGCGGCGGACGATGCGGCTGATCACCCAGCGGTCGCTCCAGTCCTCGACGCCGTTGTCGCGGTCCTCGGGCTTGAGGTGAAGGGTGATCGAGGTGCCGCGCCCGGGCAGGTGCTCGGCATCGACCTCCGAGATCTGGTACGTGCCGTCGCCGGTCGACTCCCAGCGGGTCGCGGCGGACTCGCCGGCGCGGCGGGTCACCAGCTCGACGCGCTGGGCGGCCATGAACGAGGAGTAGAAGCCGACGCCGAACTGGCCGATCATCTCGGCGATCGCCTGCTTCGATTCGCCCTGCCGGAGACGCTCGACCAGCTCGCGGGTGCCCGACTTGGCGATGGTGCCGATGTCGGCGACCACCTCGCCGCGGTTCATGCCGATGCCGTTGTCGCGCACGGTCAGGGTGCGGTGCTCGCGGTCGGCCTCGATCCGGATCTCGAGCTTCTCGTCGCCCGCCATCAGCTCCGGCTGGGTGACCGCCTCGAAGCGCAGGCGGTCCAGAGCGTCGGAGGCGTTCGAGATCAGCTCGCGCAGGAAGATCTCCTTGTTCGAGTACAGCGAGTGGATCATGATGTCCAGCAGCTGCTTGGTCTCGGCCTGGAAGGGCAGAGTCTCGGTCGGGGCCGTGGTAGCGGTCATGGGCGTCTCCTCTTCGCTCCTGCTTCCTGCTGGGGGACCTCCGGGCGACGGATCGGGGTAACCCGCCGGAGCAGCGAAAACCTCCCGGCAGCGGCCTCGCGCAGGGGAGCGCGGCGGCCGTCCTCCGGTCTTCGTGGGACTGGATGATGGTCGAAGGCGCGCAGATTTTCAAGCGCCTTCCTGCTTCACATCTGCTGTAGGTGTGCGCAGTCCCGCATCGTGGGACAGCCCGCCGCCCGGTAAAGAGATCTCGAGGCGGACGACCTGGCCCTCGCCTCTCTGGCCGGGCCTTGTGGGGAGGCTGATCCCTCTCCGCCTCCCTTGGGGCGAGGAGTCTTGGATGTGAGTGCTGGGACTGCGGGGGCCTCGCCCCAAGGGCGGCGGAGAGGGATCAGCCTCCCTGGGGGCCCTCCGTTTTCTCGCCTGCGGATGCGATCTTTCATGACTCCCTCCCGGCCAGGAGCTCGCTGCGCAACAGGCTCACCGCCTGGCCGGCCAGGTAGACGCGGTTGCCGGCGACGCGGACCCTCAGGGCGCCGCCGCGTGCGGATGCCTGGTAGGCGGAGAGCTCGAGCTTGCCGAGCTTCGCCGCCCAGTACGGTCCCAGCGCACAGTGCGCCGAGCCGGTCACCGCGTCCTCGTCGACGCCGATCGGCGGCGCGAAGAAGCGCGACACGAAGTCGATCTCGCCGGTGGCGGCGCGGGCAGTCACACTCACCCCGTAGGCCGGGGAGAGGACCCCCGCCAGCCGCCGAAAGTCCGGCTGCACGGCGCGCACGGCCTCCTCGCTCTCGACCTCGACCAGGAAATGGAGGCGGTTGCGACCCATCCAGCGCGGCTCGACTCCCAGGGCCGCGGCGAGGGCCGGCCGCGATTCCTCGACGGCGACCTCGGCCGGGAAGTCGAGCTCGATCCAACCCGCCCCGAGCTGGCGCGCCTGCAAGGTCCCGCTCGCGGTCAAGAAACGGATCGGCTCGGCCGGCGGCGCCAGCGCGCTCTGCCACAGCACGTGTGCGGCCGCGAGGGTGGCGTGGCCGCAGAGCTGGGACTCCCCGTCCATGCCGAACCAGCGCAGGCGGAAGCTCTGGTCCGCGCCCTCGCGGAGCACGAAGGCGGTCTTGGGAAGATTCAGCTCCAAGGCCAGGGAATGCATCCAGGAATCGTCGCGCGGCTGGGACAGCAGGCAGACCCCGGCCGGGTTCCCGGCGAAGGGCCTCTGGGCGAAGGCATCGACGTGGTACACGAGCATGGAGCGGCTCCTCTCTGTCTCTATCCCGACTCTTCGACGCCAGATTGTAATAGTTCAATCGGCGCCTTCCTGCTGTCGATGGAGCCTAGATTGACAGGAGAGAGGCGTCAAGTAGTACAATCAGACTATGACAATCTGGCGACCCAGGCTCGCCGATGCGCCAGGTCCCCTGTACCGCCGGGTCGCTCTGGCCGTGCAGGAGGACGTGGCGACCGGGCGGCTCGCGGCGGGCACGCGGCTGCCCACGCACCGCGAGCTGGCGCGCGCGCTGAAGATCACCGTCGTGACGGCCAGCCGCGCCTACCGCGAGGCGGCCGCCTGGGGACTCGTCCGCGGGGAGGTGGGCCGCGGCACCTTCGTGGTCACGGCGGCCGCCGGCCCCCGGCCGCCCATCTCGGACCGCGGCGACGTCGTCGAGCTGACCGCGAACTTCGTGAAGATCGCCGGCGGCGAGGACGGCGCGCCGCGGCAGCTGGCCGCGGACGCCCGCCTTCTCTGGGAGGGCCTGGAACGGCGCGACCCCCCGGGAGGCGGCGGCGACCATCGGAGCGCGGGGGCCGCCTGGGTGAGGCGCGGCGCCTGGGCGCCCCGAGCGGCGGAGGTCGTGGTCACCAGCGGCGCGCAGCACGCGATCCTCGTCGCCCTGGCCGCGCTGGCGCGCCCCGGCGACCTCCTGTTCGTGGAGGCCTTGACCTACCCCGGGATCAAGCGGGCGGCGCGCACCCTCGGCTTGCAGGCGCGCCCGGTGGCGATCGACGAGCACGGGCTGGTCCCGGCCGCGCTCGCCGAGGCGTGCGGCGGCCGTCCCGGCGGCGTGCTCTTCTGCCAGCCCACCTTGCACAACCCGACCTCGGCCGTCATGCCCAGGGCCCGGCGCCTCGAGCTGGTGGAAGTTGCGCGCCGGCTCGACCTGGCCCTGATCGAGGACAGCGTCTACGACTTCCTGCTCCCCGACCCCCCGCCGCCGCTCGCGGCGCTCGCTCCGGAGCGCACCTGCCACATCGTCAGCGGCAGCAAGGCCTTCGCGCCGGGGATGCGCATCGGTTACCTGGTCGCGCCGGAGCCGCTGGTGCCCAGGCTGCAGGAGGAAGTCGCGGCCACCGGCCCGTTCGCCGCGCCCTCTCTCGCCGATCTGGCGACCCGCTGGATCGCGGATGGAACGGCCGCCCGCCTGCTCGCGGCCAGGCGCCGCGAGGTAGAGAGCCGCCAGCACATCGCCCGGACCATCCTCGGCGGTCCGGGCTGGATCTCGCACCCGGCCAGCAGCCATGGCTGGCTGCAGCTGCCTCCTCCCTGGCAAGTCGAGCCCTTCGTCGCCGAGGCGCGCCGGCGAGGGGTGGCCGTCAACCCAGCCGCCGCCTTCGCCGCCGATCCCGCCGCCGCCCCGGCCGCCGTACGCATCTGCCTTGGCCCCGTCGCCGAGTGCGATCGCCTCGCCGCCGCCCTCACCCGACTCGCAGAGATCCTCGCCGCACCGGCGCCCCCCGAGGAGCCGGTGGTCTGAGGTGACCCGCCGTTGGCAAGGAACCGTCGAGAAACGCATCGAGGGCGCTCACCCTCCTTGGCGGTAGCAGCTCAGCGGGGCTTCACTGGGAAGCCGCGGACCATCGCTCTCAGAGAGGTGTGGTCGTGGATGGGCGTCGCGGCTACCAAGTAGATAACGTCATGTTCTCGATCGCAGCAGACGATGACCCTCCCCCTGTTCTCTGAGTCGCCAAGCCGGTATTCCACCCATTGCCCCGCAGTGGCCTGCTGGCGGGGCACTTCCCACCTTGAAGGCGACCACCGCCGAAGCTCGGGATCGAGCATCGGGTCCCTACAGCTTCGGAGCGCCTCCGCGAGTTCCTCGAGGCTTTGGTTGAGGACGAACTTTTCAGCGGCTTGAAGCTTCTGAGTCGCTTCCCTCCATCCTTTCATCCAGGACGGAGAAAGCCTGAGCTCAGGCAATCACGTCCTCGATACTCGTGATAGCGATGGAACTCCGGCGAAGAGAATCGAGTGTCAAGGAAGAGGCTCTTCTCGCCATCTCCTGGTACTCGGCACTCATGCGCTCGTAGGCATCTTCCCCGGTGTCAGCCCGGTGGTTGATCCCCCAGGTCGCGATGCTCGGGTTCATCAGCTTCGTCATGAGGCCAAGCTCACCGGCTGGGATTGCAGCGAACTCCTGCACCACGAAGTCCACAATGGCCTGCTGTGCGGGCGTCAGTTCCCTATCCAGCACCCCTTCTGCGAGTCGAATCCGCTGCTCCTCGGAGAATGGAACCGGCTCCACCCGAAACGGAGAAGAGGTCTGTTCGCATCGGTCCAAGTGGCGCCACGCTTGGCTGGTGACTACCCCATGGTCCCAAGCTTGGTGGAGGCCCTCCGTGATCGGCGTGCCAAGCACATGCGTGGCAATGACATCGACCAGATAGGGAAGCTTGACCGCTTGAGTCTTGTTCAGGTCCGCACTCCGGCAGAGCCGAATCATCACGGCCTCGAGCCGAGGTGGGAGGTGTTCCTTTTCTCGAGTCTTTGCCATCGGTCGCCCCTCCGGCCGCTGAGGGTTTCATCGCTCGGCGTAGCCTATCTTACGTCTTAGTTACGCCACGGTCAAGGTGCCGGCGCGCCTTTCCCGCTTGCCTGCGCGGGAAGGCTCCTTCCCAGCCTAGCATGCCGGTTGAAGCGCTGGTCTCGCTTCCGTTAGTTGAGGGAATCCCATGAGCAGGAGCCGCCGCCGCAGCAAGCGCCGGCTCCGGCACCACAGTCGGCGGCGTCACAGCCACCACCAGCCTCGATAGCAGCGCCGCCGCCGTGCGCTGCAAAGGTGGAATACCGCTTGTCGAGCGTCGCGGCGCCGCAGCTCGTGCAGCTCAGCCCCTCGGCTCCTTCGCCGAGCCCCTGCAGTATCTCGAACTGGTTGCCGCAGTCCCGGCAACGATACTCATAGAGAGGCATTGTCCGTCCTCCTCGCTGGCATTTTACGCCAAGCCGCCGCAAGTCGTCGTGCTTGGGCAGGCACGCGGCCGCGGGGAGTGCGGAGACGTGCCAGGTTCAGCCGGGATGCGGCAGGTTGCGGTCGAGCTGTCGCCAGAGGTCTCCGAGGTCGAGGGCAGGCGGGAACCACCCGGAGGCCGGGACTCCTCAAGGAGGAGTCATCTCCCCGCTGCTGGCCAACACGAAGGACTCGGAGTGCCTCGCCCAAGAAGAGGCAGGGGCAATCTATTAGGAAACTTTCCCTGATCGCGCTCACCCGCCGCCCCGGTCGATCTCCACCTTGAGTGCCGCGCGGCCGAGGTAGATCTCGTCGCCGGTGTCGAGGCGGACGCCGCGGCGGTCGTGGCGGCTGACTTCGATCGAGCGGCCGGCGCGGAAGAGGAGGGTGCCGGAGGCGCTGCCTTCGTCGCGCAGCCAGAAGGCGTTGCTCTCGGGATCCCAGGCGATGCGGGCGTGCTCGCGGGAGACGGTCTGCTCGATCTCGCCCTCCTCCAGGAAGGCGACGTCGTTGCGGCGCTTGACCCGGCCGGCGGCGTCGAGGACCTCCTCGAGGCGGCCGAGGTAGATGCGGTCGGCGTCGAGCTCGTAGGCGTCCCGGACCGCCTTGCCCTTGAGGACGGTGAGGCGGAGGAGCGGCCGCACGGCGCGGCGGGCCGCCGGTCCGGCCTCGGCCTCTCCCCGGGCGGCCGTCTTACGGAAGGAGAGGGCGTAGCGGCGGCCGCCGAACTCGGGGCCGTCCTGCTCCGTGACCTCGACGGGGACCGCGAGCCCTTCCGGGAAGCGGGCGCCCTTCGCCTTCAGGCGCTCGCGGATCTCGCGCTCGAGGTCCCATCCTTCCCGGGCGATGGCCTGCAGCCGCGAGGTCTCCTCGGGGGTCGCGGCGAGGAGCTTGACCTCCACGCGGTCGAAGGGGAAGACCCGCCTGCCGCCGCCCACCGCCACCACCTGCGCCTCGACGTCCTCGAGCAGGGCGCGATGGATCTCGACCGGCTCGGTGCCGGCCACCCAGGGCCGCCGCCACTGGCGGAACTTGTCGATCAGGCGGTCAAGGCTCATCGGGCGATCCCCCCTCTTTCCCGGCATGGGCGGTCTCCTGCAGGAGCCCCAGCGCCGCGGCGCGGCGCACGATCTCTCCGGCGGCCGGGGCCGCCAGCCGGCCGCCGTAGCCGCCGTGCTCGACGATCACCGCGACGGCGATCCGCCGGCCGGCGGCGCCGTAGGGCGCGAAGCCGATGAACCAGGAGTGCGAGCGCTTGTCCTGGACCTCGGCGGTGCCGGTCTTGCCTGCCATCGGCGGCTGCACCCCGGAGAGGAAGGCCGCCGCGGTCCCTTCGGTCACCACGCCGCGCATGGCGCGGGCGATGATCGCGGTCGCGGCGGCGTCGAGCACCGGCATCGGCGGCGCCGCCGCCGCCTTCGCCGCCATCGCTGCCGTCGCTGAAGACCCCTCGGGCTCGATCCAGCGCACCTCGGGCATCGCCCCTGAGTCGGCGATGGTCGCCGCCACCCGTGCCATCTGCAGGGGCGTGGCGATCACCTCCCCCTGGCCGTAGGCGGCCTGCGGCAGGGCGCTCTCGAGCGCCCGCGGCGTGTTCGGCCGGGCCACCGGGATGCCGAAGACCTGCGCCGTGGCGAGCAGCGCCTCGGACCCCACGCCGAACGTCGCGAGCTGGGCAAAGTACGCGTTGCACGAGTGCCGAATGCCCTTGTCGAGGTTCACCGTGCCGTGGGGCTTGGTGACCGTGGGATCGTCGCGCACCAGGCGCCCGCGCACACGGTTGCCGACGCGCCCGTTCGGCAGCAGCTTGCACTCGAACGTCCTGGCGGCGATCCTGGGGTCCTTGCGCAGCGCGGCAAGTGCCGTGACCACCTTGAAGGTCGAGCCGGGCGGGTAGATGCCGTACCGCGCGCGATCCACCAGTTCCGCGCCGCCGCCCGCGGTCGCGGCAACACTACCGACCCCGTTCATGGCAGCTTCCCGGCTTCCGGCGCCGGAGCTGGAGGTCGCAACGGACTTTGCGGTTCCGGCGACCCCGGAACCCCCTGCGAGGGTCTGGGAGGTGTCGATCGGTAGCCGGAGGTCCACCGGCAGCCGCGGCGGGTAGGGATACGAAGCCGCGGCGAGGAGCTCGCCGCTGCCGGCGTCGAGCACCACTGCGGCGGCGCCGAAGCCGGCCTGGGCGGCGTCGCGGGCGATGATCTCCTCGGCCGCCAGCTGGAGCCGCACGTCCACGGTGAGCCTGACGGTGCGGTCGCGGGCAAGGATCTTCCGCACCTCCGGCCGGTCCGGCTCGTAGCGGTGGCGGAGCAGGGGCGCCAGGTCGCGGTAGTCGACGACCACCTGCGGCGTGTCGGTCCCGTCCGGCTGCCGCACCCGGATGACGCCGGCATAGTCGTCGTAGCCCTGCAGGCGGACGCGCGCGTCGCGCTCGGCGAACGACGTGTTGCGGGCGGTCCAGTTGACCCGGTTGCGCAGGTCGCCGAGCAGGTGGAAGGTGCGCCCGCCGAAGGGATAGACGCGGGTGCGGCGGTCGGGAGCGGCCCCGGCCAGGTCGTCGGCCGCGGCCCCCAGCTTCACCAGCTGCTCGCGCTGCCGCTCGATCTCCTCCGGGTCGCTGCTCGCCAGCAGCACGCCGGCGCGGTCCACGATCGAGCCGCGCGGGATGGTGGCGGCGATGGCGGCGAGCCGCGGGTTGTACTGGACGCGGCGCACGCCGTCGCCTTGCAGCACGACGGCGCCGCGCGTCAGGTAGGTGTCGGCGCGGAGGAGCTGGAAGTCGGCCAGGCGCCAGAGGGCCAGGCCGAGGAAGATGCCGAGGCCGGCGCCGACCCAGCGCGCGCCGCCGAGGAACGGCCGCACCGCCTCGGGCGCGGCACGGCGGGCGGACACGCCGGCCAGGATCCCGGCGACCAGGAAGTTGGCGAGCATCGCCGAGCGGCCGGAGGAGAGGAACGGCGAGGTGACGCCGGAGAGCGGCAGCAGGCCGAGCACGCCGCCGCTGATCAGCGCCGTCTCGAGGGCCAGCAGCAGGGTCAGGCCCAGGGCCAGAAAGAACCCATAAGCGCTGCCGGACCGTCGCGCCGCGCGCAGCCCGCGCTGCACCAGCAGCGCGTAGAGGCCGGCGACGGCCAGCAGGCCGAAGAGTCCCAGCTGCTCGCCCAGCGCCGAGAGCACCATGTCGGTGTGCGCCTCCGGCACCAGGCCCGGTTCGCCCAGCCCGATGCCGGTGCCGGTCGCGCCGCCCGCCGACAGCGACCAGATGGCCTGGGCCAGGTGGTCGCCGCCGCGGAACCAGGTGTCCCAGGGAGCGAGCCACATGCCGATGCGCTGGCCGACGGTGCGCGGGTAGTGGAGCTTGTAGCCGGTGAAGAAGGCCAGGGCGACGAGCGCCGCGCCGAGCAGGGCCATGCCGCCGCGGCCGCGCGCGACCGAGAAGAGGATCAGGAAGAGGCAGGCGAGCACCAGCGCCGGTCCCAGGTCCTTCTGCAGGAAGAAGAAGAAGAGGACGAGGCCGATCGCGATCAGTGGCGGCAGCACGTACTCGAGGCGCGGCAGGGGGAAGCGGCGCGCGGCGCGCCCCAGCCTCACCCGCCTCTCCGGCACCTCGCGCAGCAGCTCCCAGCGGTCGGCGAAGTAGCCGGCGAGGAACAGCGCGATCAGGATCTTGATCAGCTCGACCGGCTGGAAGCCGAGGAAGTTGACCTTCGCGTCGCTCACCCCCGGGCCGCCGCCGAAGACGATCAGCAGCGCCGAGAGCAGCCCCGCCAGCGCCATCGTCCAGGCGCCGCGCCGCGGCAGCGCCGTGCGCTCGAGGTCGATCAGCGCGCCGAGGACGTAGAGGCAGCAGCCGGCGAGCACTCCCTCGGCGAAGCGGGCGTGGAGCGGCAGGTCCCGCAGCGGGTCGCGCAGGCTGGCCATGAGGACGAAGCCCAGGCCGCAGAACAGCAGCAGCACGGGCAGCAGGATCTCGTCGCCCTGGAACCGGCGGAAGCGCAGCGCCAGGTGCGCGGCGGCGAAGCCGGCGAGCAGCAGGGCCGCGCCGAGCAGGTACGAGGCGCGGTACTCGGACGCGGTCCGCACCACCAGCTGCGGCTTGAGCTGGCGCAGCTCCGCCGGCGAGAGGAGCGCCACCGTGTCCCGGCCGGAAGCGGCGAGCCGCGCGGCCAGGCCCGGCAGCCGCTGCCGGTCGACCTCGGCCGCCGCGACCCGCAGCCGCCCGAGCTCGCCGACGTTGTGGGCCGGCGCCTCCGCCAGCCGCTGGCGGATGCGGTCGGCGACGAAGACGCGCTCCTGGGCGCTCGGCAGGAAGGCGAGCAGCGGCGTCAGCTCGCCCGAGCTCGAGACGGTGTTGAGGTTGACGATCTCGCCACGGGCGATGCGGGTGTCGAGGTCGGCGAGCGGCCGGGAGACGGTGAGCCAGGTCAGCACGGCGGCGAAGACGACGACGGCGCCCGAGACCGCCAGGAGCGCGGCCTCGCGCCCGCGGCGATGGGCCGCGGGATCGCCCACGAGACCCGCGGCGCGGTGCCACGGATCGGGCCGGCTCTGGCGCTCGGCGGCGCGGCTGATGGTGACGCCCATCCGTTCTCCTTACGGTGTTTCCCGCGCGACGTTGCAGCCGACCGAGGTCCGGAGACGTCGGAGACGCCGGAGAACGCCGGAGACGCCTGCCGCCAAGCAGCGCCGGGCGGCAGGCGGCGGCAAGGTACCCGGCCGTACCCGCCGTTACCCGGCCATACCCGCCGTCAACCTCCGCCGGGCTTGCGGAACTCCCGCGTCAGCGCGCGGCCAAGCCGCTCCCAGAAGCCTAGAGGATGGTGCGCCGACAGCCGCGCCTCGATCGCTTCCAGGTGCGCCTCGGCCTCCTCGCGGTTGCCGGCGGCGGCGGCGAAGCCCGGGATGCCGGCGTAGGTGTGGACCGCCTGTTCGAGGTCGTCGCGCGCCTGCTTGAGCAGGTCCATCTCTCCGGCGCCCCCGCGCACCTGGTGGGCGCGCGCTTCGAGCGCCAGGCCGCGCATGCGGAAGGCGTCGCCGAGCATCGCATTCTCGCGCCGTCCGAGCGGGTAGCCGCGCCGCGTCAGCTCGTCGAGCGTCTTCTGCAAGGCGTCGAGGTCGAACAGGTCATAGGCGTAGATCCGGGCCAGGCCGAGGCAGGGGTCCGGCCAGGCAGGGTCCAGGCGCGATGCCTCCTGGAACTCCGCGACCGCCTCCTTGCTCAGCGCCAGGCCCTGCTGGCGGTTGCCCTGGCCGCGCGCGGCGAGCGACGCGAGGCGGTCGAGGTGGCCGTGGGCATAGAGCATCCGCGACCGGACGCCGCGGTCGCGCGGCGCGATCTGGGCCGCGGCGTGAAGGTAGCGATAGGCCGTCTCCCACCCCCGCTGGCTGGTCGTCGGATCGTCGCCATGATAGCTGTCGAGGATGCGCGAGGCGGCCGCGGTGAGCGAGCGCTCGAGCTCGTCGCCGACGCCGAAGAGATCGCTCGAGAGCCAGCTCCAGGCGGCGGCCTGGTCGTAGCGCTCGACGAGGGCGTCGAGGTCCGGATGCACCTCCGCCAGGTCGCGGCGCAGCTGCTTGGCCTGGTTCCAGGCCCACAGCTGGGAGGCGCCGAGAGCCAGCAGCGCGGCGACCGCGAGCAGCAGGACCGCCCGCCGGAAGCGCCGCCGGGGCCGCGGCGCCGTCGCCACCCCGGCGGCCGATGCGGCCGATGCGGCCGATGCGGCCGGTGCGGCCAGTGCCGCCGCCGCCGCGCCGCCGCCCGCCGCTGCCGCCTCGCTGCCGGCTGCCGCCGCTCCGCCCGCGCCGTTGGCGCCGTCGGCGCCGTTCAACCCGTTCGCACCGGATGAGCCGTTGGCGCCGCTCGACCCGTTGGCGCCGTTCAAGCCGTTGGCGCCATTCGCGACGCCGATCCGGCCGGTCTCATGGTTCGCCGGCCCGGTGCCGGCCGCGCCGAGGGGGCCGGTGGGCCGGTCCGTGCGGCGGGTGGCCTCGGCGGCACGGATCTCCTCGGGCGACAGCGGGCGGATGGTGCGGCGGGTGGCGTGGAGGTCGCCCCCGGCGCCGTCGTTCGCCGGTGCCGCCGGCAGCGGCAGGCCGTCGCGCAGGGCCGCGAGGTCGGCCTTGAGCTCGGCGGCGGTCTGGTAGCGCCGGCCGACGTCGAAGGCGAGCGACTTCTCGACTACGTGCGAGAGCCCCGGCGAGCAGCCGTCCGGGAGCGGCAGGGGCGCCACCCCGTGCCGGATGGCCTGTTCCAGCTCCTCGGGGGTGTTGCCGGGGAAGGGACGCCGCCCCGAAACCATCGCCGCGAGCACCACGCCGACCGCCCAGAGGTCGGAGTGACGGTCCACGACACCCCGCTCCAGGCGCTCGGGCGGGGTGTAGGGCAGGCTGCCGAAGAGGTTGACCGTGAACCGCCGCGTCTGCGAGAGATGCTTGGCGATCCCGAAATCGAGCACCCGCACCCGATCCCCGTCCTGGAGCCGGATGTTCTCCGGCTTGATGTCGCCGTGGACGATGCCGAAGATCCGCCGGCCGCCGATCTCGGCCGAGAACTCGTGGCAGATCTCCAGCATCGACACCAGCTCGAGAGCGATGCCGACCGCCCTCGCCTCGGGCACCGCGCCTCGCGCTAGGACCTCCGAGAGGTCGGTCCCGGCGACGTACTCCATCGCCACCCAGAAGAAGTCGCCGTCCTGGCCCTGCTCGTAGACTGCCGCCACCTGCGGCGCCACCGCCGCCAGCTGCGCCTGCAGGGAGAGCCCGTTCTTCTCCGCTTCCAGCATCTCGGGATCGGTCTTGGCGGCGCGCACCACCTTGAGCGCCACCAGGCGCTCCTCCCGGGGGTCCCAGCTGAGCAGGACGTCGCCGATCGCGCCCCGGCCGAGGAAGTCCCTGACCTCGAAGCGGCCGATGACGTGCTGGCGGCCCACGAGGGGAAGGGTGGGGACCGAGGGAATCGATTGCACCGTCATCCCTGTCTCCGGGGTACGCGGGAGGCTGCCGCCCCGGCTGCCCCGGCTGCCGGGGTGGGAGGACCGGTGCCCGCGGCGCCCGCGGGGCGGGCGGCGAGCGAGCGGGCGGCGACGGCCCGCCCGGGGGTGCCGGCAACCGCGCCGGCGGGACCGCTCGCGACCCGCACCGCCTGCTCGCGCGGGACCGCACCGAAGGCGTTCCAGCGCCAGATCTCGTCGACCCGCTCCGGCACCGGCAACGAGACGCCAGGGCCGCCATTGCCCTCGATGCGGTTGCCGGCGAGCAGCGGCGCCGCCATGTCCCGCACCTCCACTCCCGGCGCCGGAGCGCCGGGCCGGGAGCCATTGCCGGTGATCAGGTTCGCCAGCAGCCGCGGCGCCGCATCGCCGGCGACGAGGATGCCGGGGCCGGCATTGTGATGGACGTAGCAGTAGCGCAGGGTCGAGCGGTCGGCGCCGCGGATCTCGATCGCGGCGCCGGCGGCGCCGGTCACCTCGGTCTCCTCGATCACGACCTCGGAGCCGTCGAGGCGCAGGCCCACGTTCCACGGCGCTTGCGGCGTGCCGGCCAGGCGGAACCCGGCGAGACGCGCGCCGCGGACGCCCTTCGCGAGCACGGCCGGACCGCTGCCGGCGTTCCCCGCGGCGGGCGGCGGCTGCAGCACCGCTCCCCGGGGGACGCGGCTCACCAGGCTGACGCCGCTGCGCAGGACGATGCGCTCCGGGTAGCGCCCGGGAGCCACGTCGACGGTGTCGCCGGGCCGGGCCTGCGCGAGCGCCTCGGCGATCGTGGCGAAGCCGCCGTCGCCGATCCCGACGGCCAGGGCGCTGCCGCCGCCGCCGCCGTCCGTGCTGCCGGCGTCGGCGCCGGCTCGCCTCCCGGCGCCGCCGCGGCCCGCGAGACGCCCCAGGAGATCCCCGGCCCAGCTCGCGAGCGGCCCGCGGTAGCGGTAGGCGGTGAAGCCGGCGAGGAGCACGAGCGCCAGCACCAGGAGCCACCGGCCGATGCGCCCCGCGAGCGACGGGCGCAGGCGGTCTCCGGAGCTGGTCCGGGCCCATGCGGCGCCGCCGCGGCTGGAGCTGGAGGCTGCCGCGGGCGCCGCGGGCGATGGGAGCGCCGAGCCTGCCGGCCCTCGCCGGGCGCTGCTGGCGCCGGCGGCGGCGTCGCGACCGCGGCCGATGTCGGCGGCAGCGGCGGCAGCGCTGCCGGTGGCACCAGCGCCGCCGGCGCGGCCGCCGCCGCGGCCGGCGCGGAGGGCCCCGGCCCAGCCGGTCCTGTCGCCACCGCGGGACGCGCCGCTCCCGACCCTGCCGCCGCCGGCGGCGCCGCTGCCGTCCCGCCGCCGCACCGCGTCGGCGAAGCGGTCGCCGAGCACCAGCACCGCCGAGACGTTGTCCTTGCCGCCGGCCGCGTTGGCGCGCTCGATCAGCGCGCGCACCGCGTCCCGCGGCGAGGCGGCGTTGCTCTCGACGGTCTCCAGGATCTCGCGCGAGGGGAGCATGTCGGAGAGGCCGTCGCTGCACAGCAGCAGCGCGCCGCCGGCTTCGAACGGCACCTCCACCACGTCGATCCAGCGGGCGTCGTCCGGCTCGTGGGGACTCGAGCCGACGTCGCGGAAGATCTCGTTGCGCCGCGGGTGGCGCATCGCCTCGAGCTCGGAGAGGTCGCCGGCGTCCTCTCGCGCCCCCACCGGCGAGTGGTCGGGGGTGACCTTGCGGATGTCGCCGGGCGCCAGGGCGTAGAGGCGGCTGTCGCCCACCTGGCCGACGGTGACCTTGCCGCCGTCGAGGACGGCGACGGTGAGGACGCAGGACATGCCGGACAGCCTGGCGTCGGACCGGGCGCGCTCGTAGATCTGACGGTTGGCGAGGGCGATCGCCTCGCGCACCAGGCGCGCGGAGTCGGTGGTGCGGCGCGAGAGGCGCGCGCGGAGCACCTCGAGCGCGGTCTCGGCCGCGACCTCGCCGGCCGACTCGCCGCCCACGCCGTCGATCACCGCGAAGATCCCGAGGTCGGGCTCGCAGAGCACCCGGTCCTCGTTGTTCGCCCGCTCGCGGCCGGGGTCGGTGGCCGCGGCTGCCAGCGGCGAGCGCGCCCTGCTCATGGCAAGCTCACGGTCCCGCTGCCGGCGACCCTCGAGCACGACCCCGCTGCCGCGGCCACCGTCGTCTCAACCCTTCCCACGGCGCTCGGCGACCGCTGCCCAGGCGAGGATCGCCACCGCGGCGCACAGCGCGACGAGCAGCGGCAGGCGGGCCAGGAAGAGATGGGTCACGGCTTGGCGGTCCTCTCGAAGTCGAGGAAGACGATGCCGGCAAGGCCGATGCGGGCGCGGTCGGGAAGGTCGGTCCAGCGGTCGCGGTCGCGCTCGTCCTCGCCCGATCCCTCGAGGCTGGGGGGCAGGGGCTTGCCGTTGACCGTGGTGCCGAGCTTGGAGAGGTCCTTGATGCGGAAGGCCCCGCTCTCCGGCGCCCGCCGCAGCCGCGCATGCTCGCGCGAGACGTCCAGCGAGGTCTCGAGGCGCAGGTCGACCCAGACGTCCGGCGCATCGCGTCCGATGACGATCTCGTCCTTGACCACCCAGAACTCTCGCTGCCCCGAGTCGTCCCTGTAGGCGATGCGGGCGTGGGCCGTCGCGGCGTCCGCCGTCTCGCGCCGGGTGGTGCTGCGGCCCAGCCGGCGGGTGGTCGAGATGCGGTGGGTGGGCGCGCCCGAGCCGTAGCCGGCGGCGGCCTGCTGCGCGAACTCGGAGACCACCTGGATGTCCCCCGGCTCCAGGGCGCCGTTCGGGTCCTCCTGGAAGCGGATGAACCAGCGCCCCTCCGCCGAGACCACGCGCGGCGCGCCGGAGCCGCCGCCGCCGGCCGCCGCACCCGCGCCGCCCGTGACGGTGCCGGTCTCCGCCGCCGCCCCCCGGCCACCGCGGCCGCGGCGCCAGGCGCGCAACGGCGCGAGCAACCGGTGGGCGGCCGTCGAGGCGCCGCGGTTGAGGCGCGCCAGCTCGCGCTCCAGCAGCTCCTTGGCCTCCGTCTCCAGCTCGCCGAAGATGGTGCGCAAGCGCTCGTAGTCCGCGCTGTGCAGATAGACCTGGTAGAGGCTGGGGGCGATGGTCTTGGTGACCAGCGGCTCCAGGCTGCTCCGCATGTTCTCCGCCACGGCCAGGATGACGTCCCGGCCGGTCGCGCGCTCCTGGATCAAGGCAACCCTCCCGCTCCGCGCCGCCCCGGAGGTCGCGGCGCGACGATCCCGCCCAAGTATATCCGGCGGGGCCGGCGAGCCCGCGGGCCAGCGGCAGAGAGGTAGTGTTTCATCGTCCCTCCGCCTCCCTTTGGGCGAGGGGCCGGTTGCCAGGGACTACGTCGGCGCCGCGGAACGGGTTTCCGGTGCTGGGCGTCTGCCGCCCTCATGCCACCTCGAGCACCAGCTTGCCGAAGTTCTCGCCCCGGAAGAGCTTGAGCAGGGCGTCGGGGAAGGTCTCGAGGCCCTTGACGAGGTCCTCTCGCGACTTCAGCTTGCCGGCGGCCATCCAGCCGGCCATCTCGCGCACCGCGTCGGCGTAGCGGTCGGCGTAGTCGAAGACCAGCATGCCCTTCATGCTGGCGCGCTGGACCAGCAGCGCCATGTAGTTGGACGGGCCCTTGGCCGGCCCGGTGCGGTTGTACTGCGAGATGGCGCCGCAGATGACGATGCGGGCGCCGCGGGCCAGCCGGGTGAGCGCGGCGTCGAGGACGTCGCCGCCGACGTTGTCGAAGTAGACATCCAGGCCGCGGGGACACTGCTGCCGCAACGCCTCCTTGACGTCGTCCGCCTTGTAGTCGATGGCGGCGTCGAAGCCGAGCTCCTGGACGATGTAGCGGCACTTCTCGGGGCCGCCGGCGATGCCGATGGCGCGGCAGCCCTTGATCTTGGCGATCTGTCCGACCACCATGCCCACGGCCCCCGCCGCGCCCGAGACCACGACGGTGTCGCCCGCCCTGGCCTGGCCGGTGTCGAGCAGGCCGAAGTAGGCGGTCAAGCCGGGCAGGCCGAGAGCGCTCAGGTAGACCGGCAGCGGCGCGAAGGCCGGGTCGACCCTGAACACCCCCTTGCCGTCGACGACGGCGTACCGTTGCACACCGAAGAAGCCGGTGACGTGATCGCCCGGCGCGAACCCGGGATGCCGGGACGAGATCACGCGGCCGGCGCCGCCGGCGCGCATCACCTCGCCGATCCCGACCGGCGGCACGTAGGACTTGGCCTCGCTCATCCAGCCGCGCATCGCGGGGTCGAGGGAGATGTACAGCACCTCGACCAGCAGCTCGCCCTCGCCGGGCTCGCGCACCGGCTCGGCGCCGAACGTCCAGTCGCCGCGCTTCGGCAACCCGACCGGGCGGCTGGCAAGCCGGAAGCAGTGATTGACGAGGCTCACGGGCGAGGAGGTCCGAAGGTCGCGCCGATCGAGCGGCGGGGGCGTCTGCGGATTCTATTCGAGGCCCAGCTCGGCCGCCAGGTCGGCGCCGACCAGCGAAGTCACCGGCGTCAGCGGGGGGTGGGAGGCGGCGGCGGGTCAGCGCAGCCACTCTTCGAGCTGCACGCGGCCGCCCGTCGCGGCATCGCGGTACTTGACGATCACCGGCGTGTAGAGGGCGAGGCCCCACTCGCGGCCCATGCCGCGGGTGACGGCGCGCGAGCCCGGGACCACCACCGCGCCGGCCGGGATGACCAGCGGGCCGTCTTCGGAGGCGCGGTGGATCGTCTCGCGCACCAGGTCGTACACCGGGGTCGAGCGGGTGAGAATGGTGCCGGCGCCGAGCACGGCGCCGCGCTGGATCACCGTCCCCTCGTAGACCCCGCAGTTGCCGCCGACGAGGACGTCGTCCTCGACGATCACCGGCAGCGCGCCGACCGGCTCGATGACGCCGCCGAGCTGCGCCGCCGCCGAGAGATGGACGCGGCGGCCGACCTGGGCGCAGCTGCCGACCAGGGCGTGCGAATCGATCAGCGAGCCGTCGCCGACCCAGGCGCCGGCATTGATGTACATCGGCGGCATGCAGGTGACGCCGCGGCCGAGGAAGACGCCGTCGCGGATCGCCGAGCCGCCCGGGACCAGGCGCTGGCCGTCGGCGGGCTCGATGCGGCGGAGCGGATAGGTGTCCTTGTCGAAGAAGGGGAGCCGCGGCCCATCCGGCGCGCCGACCGTCAGGTCGACGATGCGCCCGAGCCGAAAACCCAGCAGCAGCCCCTGCTTGACCCATGAGTTGACCCGCCAGCCCCAGGGCGACGCCGGGTCCGGCTCGGCGGCGCGCGCCTCGCCGCGGTCGAGCGCGCGCCGGAAGCGCGCCAGCAGCTCGAGATGCTCGGGCTCGGCGGCAGCCGGCGGATCGCCGAACAGGCGCTCGATACGGTCGCGCAGCGTGGCGAGCTCGCCGCCGTCGACGGGGAGGGCCATGGAGCGCCCGCGGTCAGCCCGCGATACTTGCGGGCGACGCCTGGGTTGCCGGGGCCGCCTGGGTCGCCGGGGTCGCCTGGGTCGCCGGCGCCTCCCGGCGCTCCCCGCCCGCCGCGGCGTCGAGCATGCCGAGCTCGGCAAGCACTGCCTCGATCTTGGCCAGGCTCTCGGGGCGCGGCGGCACCGCCGGCAGGCGGTACGCCGGTTCGAGCAGCCCGAGCAGCCCAAGCGCCGCCTTGACCGGCCCCGGATTGGATTCGATGAACATCACCTCCATGAGCTTCTGCAGCCGGCGCTGCAGCGCCCGCGCGTCGCCGAAATCGCCTTCCAGCGCCAGGGCGGTCAGCCGCGCCATCTCGCCGGGGACGACGTTCGAGACCACCGAGATGATGCCGGTGCCGCCCAGCGCCACGACCGGCAGGGTGACGGCGTCGTCGCCGCTCAGCACGGCGAAGCTCTCGGGCACCAGGACGAACAGCGAGGCGATCTGCGAGAGGTTGCCGGAGGCCTCCTTGACCGCCACCACGCGCTCGATCCTCGCCAGGCGGGCGAGGGTCGCCGGCTCGACGTTGGTGCCGGTCCGCCCCGGCACGTTGTAGACCACGATCGGCAGCCGGGTGGCGGCGGCGATCTCGCGATAGTGGGCGACCAAGCCTTCGGGGGTGGGCTTGTTGTAGGGCGGCGTCACCGTCAGCAGGCCGTCGGCGCCGAGCGCCTCGACCTCGCGCGCCAGCGCCGCCACGGCGCGGGTGTCGCTGCCGCCGGCGCCACCGATCACCGGCACCCTGCCGCGCGCCTCCTCGATGGTGATCTCGATCACCCGCAGGTGCTCGGCGCGGCTGAGGGTCGGGTTCTCGCCGGTGGTGCCGCAGGGCACCAGGAAATGAATGCCCGCGTCGATCTGGCGGCGCACCAGGCGCCGCAGCGCTTCCTCGTCGAGAGAGAGATCGCGCCGGAAGGGCGTGACCAGGGCGGTTCCGCATCCTCGAAACATCGTTCAACCCTCCGGGGGCGAGTGGTCCTTCTTTTCCGGCGCACCGGTGGTGCCGATGGCCCCCCTGATACGGGGTGCGTCCGGGGCGCTAGCTGCGGCAGGGGCGCCGTTTGTGTCATGGGCGCCGGCGCCATCCGGCCGCGACCCGCCGCCGACCACGTCTTCCCAGACCTCGCTCCACTCGAAAACGCCGCGCCGGCCGAGCACCCAGCGAGCGGCGCGCAACGCGCCGCGGGCGAACCCGGCGCGGCCGCGGGCCTGGTGCTCCAGGCGGATGGTATCAGCCTCGGAGTCGAAGCCGACCAGGTGAGTGCCGGGGATGGTGCCGGCGCGGTTGCTGGCGGCGTCGATCTCGCGCGCGTAGCCGGCACGCTCCATCACCCGGCGCAGCTCGCGCAGGGTGCCGGAGGGCGCGTCGCGCTTGCGGCGGTGGTGGATCTCGTAGAGCCACGGATCGTAGTCGGCGTCGGCGGCGAGCAGCTGGGAGGCCGCCGCCACGATGCGATAGAACACCTGCACCCCGACCGAGAAGTTGGCGCCATGGACCAGGCCGACGCCGTGCGCGGCGACCGTCTCCCGCACGCGCGGCAGCTGGTCGGACCAGCCGGTCGTGCCGACCACCATCGCGACGCCGAGCGGCGCCAGGCGCTCGACGTTCTCCCCGACCGCCGCGGCCGCCGAGAAGTCGATCGCCACCTCGACGCCGCGCAGCCGGGCGCCGTCGATCGGCACGCCGGCGCGGCCCTCCGCGCCGCCATAACGCAGCGCCACCTCGAAGCCGTGCTCGGGCGCCAGCTGCTCGACCAGCCGGCCCATGGCGCCATAACCGATGAGAGCGAGACGGGTCATGGCATCCATCATACGCGCCGGCTTCTCGCCGAAGCGAGCGAGCCCTGCGGAGCAGAGAGCTGACCTCGCCGCTGTCTTGACGATGAGAAGGAACGGCGGCACTGACGATGGCGACTGGGCCAAAGCAAGGGAATACCCTGGATGTGATTTCTGCGAATGCGATGGCACCGTTTACATAGATCGATGGCTATGAGCGCTCTATCTTTGTGGACTTGACAATACGTGATGCATTCTCCAGACAAGGGCGCGCGCAGCTCGACAGATACTGCTCATCCAGCCATCGTCCAGGGCGTTCGTAGACGTCGACCCTGAAAATGTCCGAGCGCAGCCAATCTGAGCGGCTTCGCCGCGGTACTATCGGCGAGCGCCGCCACCCCATGGTTTGGCGCGTCGTGTTCCCTGGTGCAACTGGGAGAGGCGTCAGGACGAGGCTGCTCGGGAGCGAGAGGCGTCGCTCTTGGCGTCGATGCACTCGTCGGTGTCACCTGGGTGCGCGATTCCTACGAAGTTCCGTGTTGCCCCGACTAGGCCCGATGACCATCCAGGACTGCGTTGGATCGTTCTTCTTGAGTCTCCTCGTTGGTGTCATGTTTCACTGGGCCTACCGCCAACCAGATCGCAACTTACTGACGCGAGGCCTCATCGCGTTCATGACGGCCTGGAACGTGCGCGGGCAAGATCCCCGTGTCCAATGCCTCGTGATGGCGGTGATCAGTTACATCGTCATGTTAGTGCTATTGGTGGCGTGCATCCTGAAGAATCCTCTCGGCTGACAGGTGATGCTCGCGAGCTTACTCCAGCCTAGCATATTAAATGATGCACGAACTGTCTCCAGCCATTCGTCGCCTCTTGGTGGCGACGCTGATTGCCGCTTTACTCGCAGCATTCCTCTGCCAAGTTCACTTCGGCCGGATCGCCACAGCTGCCGCGGCGATTGCACTGCTGATGGTTCTTAATCTGCGCTGCTGGGTCTGCGGGCGATGGGGGATCCTCGGCCTATGCACCGACTGTACGTCGAAGCGATGAGGGCGCTGGCCGGCGCGAAGGACATCGAACCCGGCGACGGTCGCCTGGACGGTGGTGCCCGCGCCGGCCCTATACACTGGCCCGTCGTTCGGCGACTACGGGGACCCGTTGATCCTGACCGCTCGCCTCACCGCGGCGACGACGGGCCAGCCGCTCTCCGGCCAGATCCTCGGCTTCACCTTCGGGACGCACTTACATCCAGCATGTGCTGGTCTGCAAGGGGCATCTCCCTTCGCTTTCCGAGCCAGGAGGAGCTCAGCGAGCAGAACTATGATCTGGAACGATAAGCCGCCCGGAGCGCCGGCCGTAAGGCCTCCGCCCGCCGAGGGCTATCCCGGCTCCTCGAACAGCCGGTGGTGGAGCGCGGCGACCGCGGCGGGCAGGTCCTCGAGCTCCACCAGGCAGCGCACCGCCGGGGCGGCGGCGCCGGCGACGACCAGGCGCGGCTGGTACTCGGCGGCGGCGGCCAGGACACGGGTAACCAACGCTTCGTCGGTGGCGAGGTCCTCGGACACCAGGGACACGACGGCGCGGCCGTGCAGCACGCCGACCTCGCCGGCGGCGGCGAGCGCCTCCCGCGCTTCGGCCAGGCGGTCGGCGCGGTCGAGCGCCAGATCGGCTCCCTCGCTGTCGAGGCGTAGCACGAGCAGCGCCGGCCGCAGCCTCTCGACGGCCTCCACGACCTGATCGGCGAAAGCTTGGCCTGCCGCGGGGCCGCGGGAGACGTGGAGCAGGTGGTCGTTCGGCCGGCAGGCGAGGGACTTGATGGCGGGCGCGGTCGTGGCGGCGGCGGCGCGGCCGCCGATCAAGGTCCCGGCGGCGCCCTCGGGGTGTTCGCCGAGATTGCTTGCAGCCATGCGCTCATCGCGCTCGCCGAGAGGTCCGCGAGCGTCGAGCGAGTTGAGGATCCGGATGGGCACGCCGGCGCGGGATGCCGGGCCGAGGGTGCCGGGATGCGGCTTCTTGGCCCCGGAGCAGGCCAGCTCGAGCGACTCGGCGAACGACAGGGTGCGAACGCTGCGAGCTGCCGGCACCAGCCGCGGGTCGGCGGTGAGGATCCCGTCCACGTCGGTCCAGATCTGGATCTCGGTCGCGCCGATGGCGGCGCCGACGATGGCCGCCGAGAAGTCGGAGCCTTCCTTGCCCAGCGTGGTGACGACGCCGTCGATGGTCGAGCCGATGTAGCCGCCGACGACCGGCACCGTGCCGCGCTCGACCAGCGGCAGCAGGGCCGCCCGCAGCCGGCTGCCGGTCTCGTCGTACAGCGGGCGCGCGCGGGTGAAGGCGGCGTCGGTCACGATGACCTGGCGGGCGTCGATCCAGGCCGCGTCGACGCCGAACCCCGGCAGCGCCGCGGCCAGGATCTTGCTCGCCAGCACCTCGCCGAAGGCGGCGGCGGCATCGGCGTCGCGAGGCGGCAGGCGGTGTTCCCACGCCAGCCGCACGAGCAACGTGCGCAGCGCGGCGAAGGACCGTTCGAGGGCAACCGCCAGGGCCGCACGCTCCGCGGCGGGCACCGCCGCCTCTCCCTCGCGCCGATGGAAGACCCGCAGCTCCTCGCATCCCGCCACCGCCGCGGCCAGGTTGCCGGCGGCGGCTGCCTCGGCGCTGTCGAGCAGGCGGCGGGTGGTCTTGGCCATCGCCGAGACCACCACGACCGGCCGCGCCGCGAGGCGGGCGCGCAGGATGCCGGCGACCCGCTCGATGCCCGCCGCGCCATCGACCGAGCTGCCGCCGAACTTGCAGACGATCACCGCCGGAGTCTACGTCAGTGGGTCAGTTCGCGAGAAAGGAAGGAATGCCTGCCGCGTATGTAGAATGACACCTCACAGGGGAGGAGCGGATGCCACCCACCATGGCGAACGGCAAGATCTGTTACATCGAGATTCCCACCACCGACGTCGCGCGGTCGGCCGAGTTCTACCAGCGGGTCTTCGGTTGGAGCGTCAGGCGGCGCGGCGACGGCAGCACCGCTTTCGACGACACGACCGGCGAGGTGAGCGGCTCCTGGATCCTCGCCCGCCCGCCCGCCGCGGTGCCCGGCCTGCTCGTGTACATCATGGTCGACAGCGTGGCCGCGACCGTCGACCTGGTCGTCGCCAACGGCGGCGAGATCGTGCAACCGATCGGCGTCGACGCGCCCGAGATCACCGCGAGGTTCCGCGATCCGGGAGGCAACGTCATCGGCCTCTACCAGCAACCCGCCTGACGCGGCGCGGGGGGGCGGCAGATCGCGTGGGAGCGCCGCACGGAGCCGGCCGACGCGCGGAAAGCCCGGCACGGAGCAGGCCGCCCGCGTTGACGCTGCTTCGCACGAGGAGTCAGGAGGCTCGCATGCCCAGGGCATCTCACGGCTTCGCTTTCGGCGTCCTTCTCGTGCTCGCCGGCTGGGGAGCCGCGGCCTGGCTGTCCCGCGCGGCGACCCGGACCTCCCCCGCCGCGGCGCCGGCGGCTCCGGCGGCGACCGCCGGAGCCGGCGGAGCCGCCAGCGGCGTTGGATCTCGAGAGGCTGGCGGAGTCGCCGCGGCCAGCGATGCCGCTGCGGCCAGCGATGCCGCCGCGGCCAGCGATGCCGCCGCGGCCGGCGAGGCTGGCGAGCGGCGGCCGCTCTGGCGCCTGTACGAGCGGGTGCTCAAGCGCGCCCGCTACGTCGACCTCACGCACACCATCACACCGTCGATCCCGGTCTGGCCCGGCTTCGGGCGCTCGACCTTCGGCCCGGCCCTCGATCCCAAGACCGGCCGTCCCTATGCCTACTCGAAGGACGGCTTCGAGGCGACCCGCTACTCGCTGGCGACCGACCAGCTCGGCACTCAGCTCGATCCGCCCGCGCACTGGAACCCGGATTATCCGGCCATCGACGAGCTGCCGCCGACCTTCGCGGTGCGTCCGCTGGCGGTGATCTCGATCGTCGACCAGGTGGCCCGCGATCCCGGCTATCACCTCGCCGTCGACGACGTGCTCGCCTGGGAGCGCCGGCATGGACGCATTCCCGAGGGGGCCGTGGTGTTCGTGCGCTCCGACTGGTCGAAGGAATGGCCGAACCCCGATCTCGCGACCCGCCCGCGCTTCCCGGGCGTCAGCCTGGCGGCGCTGCAGTTCCTGCACCTGCAGCGCAAGATCCTGATGCACGGGCACGAGCCGCTGGACACCGACACCACGCCGAACCTCGAGGGCGAGGCCTGGCTGCTGCGCAACGGCTACACCCAGGCCGAAGGAGTTGCCAATCTCGACCGGGTGCCCGAGGCCGGAGCGCTGGTGGCGATCGGCTATCCCAAGCTCGGCGGCGGCACCGGCGGCTATGCGCGCTACATCGCGATCTGCCCGCCGGACTGGAAGTACGGCGTGGCGGTCGGCGAGGTGCCGGAGGCGCCGCTGGCCCGCCAGCAGCGGCCCCTGCGCTGGGACGCCAAGCTCGGCATGCGGGTGCGGTGAGAGGCCGGCCCGGACGACGTGGCATGATGATGCCGGCGGCGGCGGAAGGAGAGGACGTGGAGACACGGCGCATCGGTTCGCTCGAGGTTTCGGTCGTGGGGCTCGGCTGCAACAACTTCGGCGGGCGCCTGGATCGGCAGGGCGCGCGCAGCGTGGTCGCGGCGGCTCTCGACGCGGGCGTCAACTTCTTCGACACCGCGGACATGTACGGCGAGACGCGGAGCGAGGAGCTCCTGGGCGAGGCGCTCGGCGCCAGGCGCGACGAGGCGGTCGTCGCCACCAAGTTCGGCTGGCGGATCGACGACCAGCGGCACGGCGCGAAGCCCGCCTACGTACGCCGCGCGGTCGAGGACAGCTTGCGGCGCCTGGGCACCGATCGCATCGACCTCTACCAGCTGCACTTGCCCGATCCCGAGACCCCGATCGAGCAGACCCTCGCCGTCCTCGACGAGCTGGTGCGCGGCGGCAAGGTGCGCGAGATCGGCTGCTCGAACTTCTCCGCGGCGCAGCTGCGCGAGGCCCAGGCCGCGGTCCGGCCCGGCGCCGCCCGCTTCGTCAGCGTCCAGAACGAGTACAGCCTGCTGCAGCGCGAGCCCGAGCGCGAGGTCCTTCCCGAGTGCGAGCGCCAGGGCCTGGCCTTCCTGCCGTTCTTCCCGCTCGCCAGCGGCGTCCTCACCGGCAAGTACCGCCGCGGCGCGCCGGCCCCCACCGGCACGCGGCTGAGCGGCACGCCGCGTCTCGCCGAGCGGTTCCTCCACGACCGCAACCGCGCGGCCGCCGAGGCGCTCGCGGAATTCGCCGAGAGGCGCGGGCACTCGCTGCTCGAGCTGGCCTTCTCCTGGCTGCTGCGCCATCGCGTCGTGTCGTCGGTGATCGCCGGTGCCATGTCGCCGGAGCAGGTGCGCGCCAACGTCGCGGCGCCGGCCTGGCGGCTGACCGCGGAGGATCTCGCCGAGGTCGACCGGCTCGCTCCGCTCGCGCCGGCCGCTCCGCCTGCCGGCTGAGGCGCGCGCGCCCGGCGATGGTACTTGGCATGCAGACTTCCGCCCGCGCGGCACGACTGGTGGCGATCGGCGTGATGCTCGCCGGCGCCGCCGGTGCAGCGGATTTCACGGCGGACTATGCCGTGCGCCTGGCCCGGCCCGCGGCTGCCGGCGAGAAGCGGTTGGCGGTCGGCTCCCTCGAGAGCGACGACCATCTCGTCGGCAAGAAGGCGGGCGCGGCGAGCGACCAGCGGCAGACGGCGACCATCCACTACGTCGTCGCCACCGAGATCCTGGAGGCGAGCGCGAGAGGCAACGCCCTGCGGGCGACGATCACCGTTCGCCGGCTCACCAAGGAGAGCGGCGGCGTCACGCTCGAGCTGGCCAAGCCGGGAGCGGTGGTGAGCGCCCGGCTGGTCGGGCGGGAGCGGGTCTTCGAGCTGGCGGGCGCGCGGCTCGCCCCGGACCTGCAGACGGCCCTGGCGGCGGCGCTGCCGCTGCATGCCGACGACGAGCCGACCGACGACGACCTCTTCGGGACCACGCGGCGCCGGCGGGTGGGCGAGAGCTGGCCGGCCAACGCCGAGCTCTTCGCCAGGTTCGGCGCTGCGAGCGTGACCTTCGATCCGAAAGACGTGGCCGGCACGGTCACCCTGGCGGCCGTCAAGCCGGTCCACGGCGAATCCTGCCTCGAAGTGCGCTGGAGGCTCGAGGCCCGGCACGGGGCGTTCAAGGCAGGCAGCCTGCCGCTCGGCTTCTCCGGTGCCACGAGCTCGATGGCCGTGACCGGCTCGGCTCTGGTCCCGGTCGCCCCGGCGCTGCCGCCGGCCGGCAGGGAGACGGCGATCACGGCGATCGCGGACATCAGCGGCGCCAACGACGGCGGCGCCTCCGTGAGCCTCCACCACGAGCTGCGCCAGGTGGTCCGCGTCGAGCTCTCCAAGATCCCCTGATCGGGGCGCCCCCGCGTGCCGCGGAGTCACGCGCACCGGACCGGCGCAACCAGCCGCCTGTGCTCGCGTATCCTGGAAGTCGCAAGTCGACCCGGAGGTGCCGCACCCATGCGCCCAGCCGTCCATGCCGTCCCCGTCGCCGCGCTCCTGCTGGCGGCGGCCCTGCTACCGCCCGCCGTGTCCGGCCGCGGACCCGCCGGTGCATCCGCGGCCACGGCCGCCGGCGCTGCTCCTGCCTCGCCCGCGGGTGCCGCGCCCGCCGGTAACGTTCCCGCCGTTCCCGGCAGAGCCTCGGCTCCGGCGCATGCCGCACGGCCCGCCAGGCCCTGGGAGCGGCTCGCGCCCTGCCACCTCGAGGGCATCGAGGAGGAGCTGCGCTGCGGCACCTACCAGGTCTGGGAGGACCGGGAGGCGCGGCGCGGCCGCAGGATCGCCCTCAACGTCGTGGTCCTGCCGGCGCTCGGACCTCGACCGGCGGACGACGCGATCGTCTACTTCGCCGGCGGCCCAGGGTCGGCGGCGACCCGGGAAGGCCGCTTCCTGGCGGAGGACAAGGCGCTGCGCCGGCGCCGCGACGTCCTGCTCGTGGACCAGCGCGGCACCGGCAAGTCGAACCCGCTCGACTGTGACTTCTACGGGCCCGACTCCCACGCCAGGGGCGGCGACCCGAAGCTGCTGGCGGGCGATCTCTTCCCGCCCGCGGCGGTCCGCCAGTGCCGCGACCGGCTCTCCCGGACGGCCGACCTCCGGCTCTACACCACGGCGCTCGGCATGGACGACGTCGACGAGGTGCGGGCCTGGCTCGGCTATCCGCAGGTGGACCTGGTGGGTATCTCCTACGGCACCCAGGCCGCCCAGGTCTATCTGCGCCGGCACCCGGGGGTGGTGCGCAGCGTGATGATCGAGGGAGTGGCGCCGGTCGACGAGCTGATCCCGCTGCACCATGCCTACGCCGGCAAGCGGGCGATCGACCTGCTCTTCGCCGAGTGCGCCGCCGACGCCGCCTGCCACGCCGCCTTCCCACGTCTCGCACTGGAGTTGCAGGCGGTGATGGAGCGCATCGACCGCGGCGTCAAGGTGCGCCTCCCCGACGCCGGGACCGGCGGCACCGTCGAGGTCGTCCCCAGCCGCGGGCTGATCGCCGAAGGGCTCCGCTTCCTGGGTTACGGCAACGCCGCCCGCAAGCTGCCGCTGGTGGTGCACCAGGCCTTCGCGGGCGACATGGCGCAGCTGGTCACCGTCGCCATCGACCGCCGCTCCGAGCTCGACCGCATCCTGTCGATGGGCATGAACTTCTCGGTCACTTGCGCCGAAGACCTGCCGTTCATCGACGCCCCCACGGCAGCCAGGGCGACCGCCGGCACCTTGCTCGGCGACTACCGCATCCGCGAGCAGAAGCGGGTGTGCGCCGACTGGCCGCGCGGCAGCATCCCCGCCGACGCCCACCAGCTGGTCCACTCCACCGTGCCGGTGCTGCTGCTGTCCGGCGAGCGCGACCCGGTGACGCCGCCCGAGTTCGGGGAGCGCGTCGCCAGGGAGCTGCCCAACAGCCTGCACGTGGTGGTCCCGCACAGCGGGCATGGCTCCGACGAGCCCTGCGTCGAGGGCATCGTTCGACGCTTCGTGGAGCGCGCGTCGGTCCGGGGGCTCGACGTCTCCTGCGTGGCGAAGACGCCGCCGCCCCGCTTCGTCGTCAAGGCGCCGGTCGAGGTCCGCGTCGAGGCGCGCCTGCTCGACAGCTGCGCCGGCTCCTACACCTTCCCGGGCTTCGTCATGACTTACGCCCGCCGGGGGAACCACCTCGTCGCCAGCTCACCCGGCAGCGCCGACCTGGACCTCTTCCCCGACGCCCCGGACCACTTCTTCGCCAGGTCGGAGGACCTCGAGATGCAGGTCGTGCGGGGCGCCGGCGGCGCGGTGGCGGAGCTCGTCGTCAAGGAAGGCGGCACGGAGTACCACGGCAAGCGGACTGGCCAGGTCCACTGAGCGACGTGCGGGCCGGGCGCTGCCGGCCAGCCGCTGCCGGCGGGATCAGTGCGCCCAGACCTTCGCCGGGTCCTGCTCGAACGGGTAGACGTGGACCATCCAGTTGAAGATGACCGGGTGGAAGATGCCGCCGCTGGCCTCGCACTCGCTCGCGGTGGCGATGGTGCCCCTGAAGCCGAACTTCCTCCAGTCGGAGGTGGCGTAGGCGGACTTCGGCGGCAGGCAGATGTTGACGTGCTCGTGCCAGGCCGCGATGGAGAGCGGCACCCGCTCGTCGAGCTGGTCCTCGTCGAAGCGCCGCGGCGCGGTGTACATCGCGCCGACCAGCTCGAAGCCGCCGCCGGGCACCGGCTTGTAGAGCAGGGAGGTGGGGCGCGCGGGGTCGAAGGCGAGCTCGGCCTGGTGGGCGTAGCCGTAATTGGTGAAGTGGTAGATGGGCTGCGGGATGTTCGGCAGGTACTGGATGAACCCGTCGGCGACGGCCACCCGGTAGTCGCGGTACCTGGCGATGGCGCCGCGCAGGGTCTGGGCAATGGCGTCGGCGCGGCCCTGATCGCCGGCGGCGCGCGGGCGCGGCGCGGTCATCTTCATGTGCGGGCCCATGTCCATGTGCTCGTGGGCCATGGCGCCGTCCGCGGCCCCGGCGCCCGCGCCGCCCATCCCCGGCATCCCGGGCATCGCGGCCCCGGCGCCGTGCATGCCTTGCATGTCCGGCGTCCCCGGCGCTGCCGGCGTCGCGGGCGCCTCGCCGTTGCCCGCCATGCCGGGCATCGAGGCCATGTCGTGGCCGGCTTGCTCCGCGGGCCTGTCTCCTGGGGCCGGCGCGGCTACCGCCCCGCGAGCCATGGAACCGGCCGCGGCCGCCACCGCCAGGGCGGCGACGAGAACCAGGGCGAGCGAGTGTCGAATGGGGAGCGTGGGCATCCTGCGATTCCTCCTGTTCATGGAACACCGTCCGGCGCACCGTCCTGCGGCCCACCGGGGGGCCCCGGGATCGGGCGCGCTCCGGTGGCGGTTCCCCAGGCCCGCGCTACAGCAGCCCCTCGCTGGCCATCAGCTCGGCGTTGAGGACGGCGGCGCCGGCGGCGCCACGCAGGACGTTGTGGGAGAGCGCGACCAGCTTCCAGTGGAGGACCGGGCACTCGCGCACCCGGCCCACGGCGGTGGCCATGCCGCGCTCGAGGCCGGCGTCCTTGCGGGTCTGCGGGCGGTCGGGCGCCTCGAACAGGTGGATGGGGCGCAGCGGGGCGGTCGGCAGGCGGCGCTCCTGCGGCACGCCGCGGAAGCCGGCGAGGGCGGACAGCAGCTCCTCGCGCGCCGGCCGCTCCGTGAACTCGATGCTGGCGGCCACCATGTGGCCGTCGACGGCGCCGACCCGGTTGCAGGCGGCGCTGACCGTGAAGGGCAGCGGCCGGATCTCCTCGTCCCGCAGCTCGCCCAGGATCTTCTGCGGCTCGCTCTCGACCTTCGGCTCCTCGCCGCCGATGTAAGGGACGACGCTGCCGAGGATGTCGAGCGACGGCACCCCCGGGTAGCCGGCGCCCGAGACCGCTTGCATGGTGGTCGCCAGCACGCGCTCGATGCCGAAGCGGCGCAGCGGCGCGAGCGCCATCGCCAGCACCATCACGGCGCAATTGGGGTTGGTGACGATGGCGCCCTCCCAGGCGCGGCGGCGGCGCTGGACCGGCAGCAGGCCGAGGTGCCCGGGGTTGATCTCGGGTATCAGCAGCGGCACGTCGGCGGCCATGCGGAAGTGGCTGGAGTTGGAGATCACCAGGTGGCCGGCGGCGGCGAAGGCCCCCTCCACCTCGCCGGCCTGGGCGCCGCTCATCGACGAGAAGACGATCCGCGGCGCGAGCCCCGGAACGCAGTCCGCGACCGCGAGATCCGCGAAGCGCGGCGGCGGCGCGCCCTCGAGCTGCCAGCTCGCGGCCTCGGCGTAGCGCTTGCCGGCGCTGCGGTCGCTCGCTCCCAGCCAGACCAGCTCGAACCAGGGGTGGTCGGCGAGCAGCTGCACGAAGCGCTGCCCCACGGTCCCGGTCGCCCCCAGGATGCCGACCTCGATCTTGGTCTTGCGATCGCCGCCTGCCGCGCCGTCCATGGTCCTCCTCGTTCCTCCCTCGTTCCCGCCTCGTTCCTCTCGCGCGTGCCGCGGCGGTCAGCGTGCCGCCGCTCTCGCGCCGGTGGCGTCCTGCTTGCCTCTGCCGCCGGCCTCCGCCGCCTCCCGCAGCAGCCGCCGCACCAGCTCGGCGTAGAGGTCGGCGGCTGCCACCAGTTGGCTCTTCGGCACCCGCTCCTCGGGGGTGTGGGCGACATCGATGCTGCCCGGTCCGAGCAGCAGCGGCTCGCCCCAGGCACCGAGGCGCGGGATGTCGCTGGTGTACTTGACGACCGTGGTGGCGAAGCCCGCCAGGGTGCGCAGCCGCATCGCCGGCGTCTCGCGCACCTCGGTGACCCGCGCCGGGGCGAGCGCCGCGACCAGGTCGGCGCGCAGCCGCGAGGTGTCGCCGACGGTGCGCACCATGACCTCGGCGCGCGCCCGGTCGGCGACGACGTTGGCGGCGCGGCCGCCGGCCAGGGTGCCGATGTTGAGCGTCGTCTCGCCCAGCACGGGCGCCGAGGGCAGCGGCACCGCGCGCAGGCGGGCCAGCGCCGCCAGCAGGCGGTCGACGGCCGAGTCGCCGAGCTCGGGGTAGGCGGAGTGGGCGGCGCGGCCGGCCGCCTCGACCGCGAGGTAGAGCGCTCCCTTCGTGCCCAGCGCCAGGCGGTTCTCGGTGGGCTCGCCGTTCACCAGGTAGCGGGCCCCGCGGGGCTCGCGGTTGGCGGCCTCCGCCCCCGCGCTGTCGGTCTCCTCGCCCACCACCAGCAGCACGCCGAAGCCGCGCACCCCGCCGGCGAGCAGCCGCGCGGCGGCGGCGAGCATGGCGGCGATGATGCCCTTGGCGTCGCAGGCGCCGCGCCCGTAGATGTGCTCGGCATCCTCCGTCGACGGGAAGAACGGCGGCACCGTGTCCATGTGGGTCGACAGCACGACCACCGGCTCGCCCCAGGAAGCGAAGAGGTTGAACCGGTCGGCGCCCTCGCGGTGTTCGCTGCGTTCGCCGCGTTCGCCGCGTTCGCCGCGTTCGTCAGATTCGCAGAGCTCGCCGCCGACCACCATGCGCTCGACCACCCCAGGGCCGCCGCGGTCGCCGCCCCCGGCGCCCCCGCCGGCAGATTCCGCCAGCTCGCGCAACCGGGCCTCGAGCAGCTCGCCCACCTCCCGCTCGCGCCCGGTGACCGAGTCGACGTCCACCAGCTCGCGGGTGAGGCGGAAGATCTCGGCCGGGGTGCTCAGCGATATTGGCGGCATGGGTGGCATGGGCGGCATGGGCAGGGTAGTTTATCGCGTACCATACGCCCCATGATCCAGATCGATCTGGCGGGCAAGCGGGCCCTGGTGATGGGAGTGGCGAACGCGCGCAGCCTCGGCTGGGCGATCGCCGAGCGGCTGCGCGACGCCGGGGCGCAGCTCGCCTTCAGCTACCAGGGGGAGCGGCTGCGCGGGGACCTCGAGAAGCTCACCGGCGGCCTGCCAGGCAGCCGCCTCTACGACTGCGACGTGCGCAACGAGGCGGACCTCGCCGCGATGTTCGCCGACCTGCAGTCGGCCTGGGGCAGCCTCGACTACCTCGTCCACGCGATCGCCTTCGCGCCGCGGGCGGCGATGGAGGGCCGCTACCTCGACACCACCCGCGAGGACTGGCTCACCGCGCTCGAGATCTCGGCCTACTCGCTGGTGGCGGTGGCGCGCGGCGCCGAGCCGCTGCTGGCGCCCGGCGGCGGCATTGTCACCCTGACCTATTACGCCGCCGAGAAGGTGGTGCCGCGCTACAACGTGATGGGCATCGCCAAGAGCGCGCTCGAGGCGAGCGTCCGTTATCTGGCCTTCGAGCTCGGCAAGCGCGAGGTGCGGGTCAACGCCGTCTCGGCCGGCCCGGCGCGCACCGTCGCCGCGCGCAGCATCCCCGGCTTCTTGAAGATGTACAACAAGGTCGCCGGCATCGCGCCGCTCGGCCGCAACGTGACGCACGAGGAGATCGGCAACCTCGGCCTGTTCCTGCTCTCGCCGCTCGCCGCCGGCATCACCGGCGAGACCGTCTACGTCGACGCCGGCTTCCACGTGATGGGGATGGAGCTGGGTGAAGACTGATCCCGCCCTCCACGCCCTGAACGCCCTCACCGCCCTCATCCTGGCGGGAGGGAGCGGCACCCGCTTCTGGCCGCTCTCGCGGCGGCGGCGGCCGAAGCAGCTGCTCGCCCTGGACGGGGAGGACAGCCTGCTGCGCGCGACCGTCCTGCGGCTGGCGCCGGTCGTGGAGGCGCGGTCGATCTGGGTCTGCACCACCCGCGATCTCGCCGCCGCGGTGCGCCGCGAGCTGCCGGAGGTGCCGCCCGAGCAGATCCTGATCGAGCCCGAGGGGCGCAACACCGCGCCGGCGATCGGCTGGTCGGTGCGCTCGATGCCCGCCGCCGTGCGCGCCGGAGTGGTGGCGGTGCTCCCCGCCGATCATCGGGTCGGCGAGCCGCAGCGCTTCCGCGACACCCTCGCCGCCGCCGCCCGCGTCGTCGCGGCGCGCGACGAGGTGATGACGCTCGGCGTCACGCCGCGCTGGGCCGAGACCGGCTACGGCTACCTGGAGCTCGAGGAGGGCGAGCAGCTCGCGGAGGGCGACCGCGTGCGGCGGGTGCGGCGCTTCCTGGAGAAGCCGAGCGCCGAGGACGCGGCACGCTTCGCCGGTTCCGGCCGCCACCTCTGGAACGCCGGCATCTTCCTGTTCCGCGGCGACCGGCTGCTCGAGCTGCTGGCGCGCCACGAGCCGGAGCTCGCCCGCGGCCTGGAGGAGATCGCCGCCGCCCCCGAGCGGCTGGCGGAGGTCTACCCGCGCCTGCCGGCGCGCTCGATCGACTACGCGGTGATGGAGAAGCTCGACACGCTCGCGACCCTGCCGCTCGACTGTGGCTGGAGCGACCTGGGGTCGTGGGAGGCGCTCGCGGAGGTGCTGCCGGCCGATGCCCTCGGCAACACCGGGCGCGGCGACTGCCTGGCGGTCGACGCCGGCGGCAACCTGCTGTTCTCGGACGCCGGCACCATCGCCGTGCTCGGCGTCGAGGGCCTGGTGGTGGTGCGCACCGGCGACGCCGTGCTGGTGATGCCCAAGCACCGCTCCCAGGAGGTGCGCCGGCTGGTGCGGGAGCTCGGCGACCGGGGGCGCGAGGAGCTGCTCTGATCCAGCCGGTGGTGGTGTCGGCGCCGGGCGGCGACTACTCATTGGCGCAGCTGGCGGCACCGCTGCCGATCGCCGACCTCACCCCGGGCGGCGGTCCCTGGGAGGTCGAGATCGGCTTCGGCAAGGGACGCTACCTGCTGCGCCGCTGCCTCGAGCACCCGGAGCGGCGCTTCGCCGGCATCGAGCAGGTCGCCGAGTATCACCGCCTGTTCGTCAGCCGGGCGCGCCGGCGCGGGGCGCCGAACTGGCTGGCGCTGCGCGGCGAGGCGCTCTACCTGCTCGCCTCGGTGCTGCCGCGCGGCTTCGCGGCGGCGGTGCACGTCTACTTTCCCGACCCCTGGCCGAAAGCCCGCCATCACAAGCGGCGCCTCTTCGACGCCGAGACCGTCGACCTGGTCATCGGCCTGCTGGCGCCCGGGGGCCGGCTCTACTTCGCCACCGATTTCCTCGACTACGGCGAGCTCGTGCTGGAGCTGCTGGCCTGCTATCCGGGGCTCGCGGTGACGCGCCGCGAAGGTCCCTGGGACGAGGGCCCGCGCACCAACTACGAGGCCAAGTACGTCGCCCAGGGACGGCCCATCCTGCGCCTCGAGGCCGCCCTCGAAGCGCCGCCGGCGCTCCACCCGCGCGGCCACGACGCGGTGCTGGCGGCGACGGCGGATACGGCGCCAAGCTGAGGCGCAGGGAAAAGCGGCGGCGCGGGTTCCAGCGTGTGAGGAGGTCACGACCATGACCACGCGGCACCCTAAACTCGCAAAGCTAACCCTGATTGCAACTTTCGCCCTGCTGTTGTCTTCGTCGGCCGCAGCCTTCGGCGGCGTCGCCGTCGGCCTCGGGATCAACGTCGGAGTCGCCCCCCCTGCCGTGCCGGTGGCACGCGAGGTGGTGGTGGCCAGCCCCGGACCCGGCTATGTCTGGGTCGCCGGCCACTGGGGCTGGTACCCGGCCTACGGCTATCGCTGGGTCGGCGGCGCCTGGCTGCGGCCGCCCTATCCCCGCGCCGTCTGGGTGGCACCCCGCTACGTCGTCGGCGTGCGCGGCCGGTTCTTCTACCACGGCTACTGGCGCCGCTGGTAGGTGGCGGTAGTTCCGGTAGCGTCCTGGCTAGATTGCCCTTGCCTCCCTCCCGGACCCTCGCCCAAACGGCGGGAGGGGGGCAAGGGCAATCTAGCAATCTAGGACGCTACCGGATTTCCCTCTGGGGTGCCGTGCCGGCGCGCCGTCCGCGATCGGCCGCACTGCGGCCGCGGATGGTATCCTCCGCGCCAGGAGCCCGCCGCCCTTGCTCAAGCGCCTCGCCGCCCTCTGGCCCTATCTCTCCCGCTACCGCCGCAAGCTCTGGCTCGGACTGCTGGCCATCGTCGCCGCGGTCGCCGTCGGCCTCGCCAGCCCGCTGCTCCTCGGGCACGCGATCGACGCCCTGCGTGTCGAGATCAGCCGCTCCACCCTGCTCGGCTATGCCGGGTTGATCCTCGGCGTCACCCTGGTCCAGGGGGTGTTCAGCTACACGGAGCGCATGATCCTGGTGGGGATGAGCCGGGACATCGAGTTCGATCTCCGCAACGACTACTTCGCCAGCCTGGAGCGCCAGCCGCCGGCCTTCTTCCAGGAGCACTCGACCGGCGACCTCATGGCGCGCGCCACCAACGACCTGCAGGCGGTGCGCATGGTCTGCGGACCGGCGATCATGTACGCCGCCAACACCCTGTTCGGCGGTACCGGCGCCATCTTCTTCATGCTGCGCATCCACGCCGGACTGGCCGGCGTCACGCTCCTCGTCATGCCGCTGGTGGCGCTGACCACCAAGATCGTCGGCCACCGCATCCACGTGCTCTTCATGCGCATCCAGGAGCAGTTCGCCGACTTCACCAGCCGGGCGCAGGAGAACCTGGCCGGCATGCGGGTGGTGCGCGCCTACGCCCGCGAGGACCATGAGCGGGCCGAGTTCCGCCGCCTGAACCAGGCCTACGTCGACGGCAACCGCCGGCTGATCGGCTGGTCGGTGAGCTTCCACCCGCTGCTGCAGACCATCATCGGCCTGGCGGCCGCGGCGGTGCTCTGGTACGGCGGCTCGCTGGTGGTGCGCGGCGGCATCACCATCGGCCAGTTCGTGACCTTCAACTTCTTCCTTGCCAGGCTGGTGTGGCCGGTGATCGCGATCGGCTGGGTGATCAACCTGGCGCAGCGCGCGGCCGGCTCGCTCGCCCGCATCCAGGCGGTCCTCGACACGGTGCCGGCGATCCGCGACGAGCCGCCGCTGGTCGACCTGCCGGAGCTGCGCGGCGAGGTGGCCATGCACGGGCTCACCTTCTCCCACCGGCCCGAGCTGCCGCCGGTGCTGCGCGGCATCGACCTGCAGGTGGCGGCGGGCCAGACGGTGGCGCTGGTCGGGCGCACCGGCGCCGGCAAGAGCACCCTGCTGTCGCTCATCCCGCGCCTGCTCGACCCGCCGCCGGGCAGCCTCGCCGTGGACGGCATCGACGTCCGCCGCCTGCCGCTCGCGCGCCTGCGCTCGGCGATCGCCATGGTGCCGCAGGAGACCTTCCTGTTCTCGACCACCTTGCGCGACAACATCGCCTTCGGCGTTCCGGGCGCCGCGGCGGCGGAGGTGCTCGAGGCGGCGCGGTTGGCAGGCCTCGAGCAGGACCTGGCGGAGTTCCCCCACGGGCTGGACACCATCGTCGGGGAGCGGGGGCTGACCCTCTCCGGCGGCCAGAAGCAGCGCGTGGCGCTGGCGCGCGCACTGCTGCGGCGGCCGCGCATCCTGCTGCTCGACGACTGCCTGTCGGCCGTGGACACGCAGACCGAGGAGCTGATCCTGGGCAACCTGCGCCGCGATCCTCGCGGCGGGCCGGGACCGGCGACGCCGAAGTCGCCGAAGTCGCCGGAGTTGCCGGGTTCGCCGGAGTTGCCGGGTTCGCCGGCGCCGCCCGCGGCCCCGGCGATCGACAGAGCGATGGCCGGGTTCGCCGCCGGGCGCACCGTCTTCCTGGTGTCCCACCGCATCTCGACCGTCAAGGAGGCCGACCTCATCCTGGTGCTCGACGGCGGCGAGGTGCTCGAGCGCGGCACCCATGCCCAGCTGCTCGCCGCGGGCGGCCTGTACGCCGATCTCCACCAGCGGCAGCTGCTCGAGGAAGAGCTCGCCGCGGTCTAACGTCAGTGTCCCGGTAGCGGAGGAAACCCCATGCGACGACATCTCTCCGGACGGCGCTCGGCGCGGCCGGCCACCGTGACGATCCGCCTCGGCGCCGGCCTGGCGCTGGCGGTTGCCGCCTGCACGACGGCGGCGCCGCCGGCCGCCCCGACCCACGCGGAGCAGCGCTACACCGTCGAGCTCGCCGGCAACCGCGCCGGGCTGGCGACGGCACGGACCGGCGAAGGCGGCGCCTGGACCATCGGCTACGAGTTCAACGATCGCGGCCGCGGCCCCAAGCTCACCGTCCAGGCGGCGCTCGATCGACGCGGCCTGCCGGTGCGGCTCGACGTCACCGGCAACGACTACCAGAAGAACCCGGTCACCGAGCATTTCGAATGGACCGCGGGCAAGGCGACCTGGAAGAACCCGGCCGAGCAGGGGCAGCGCGACGTCGACGGCAGGGCCTTCTATCTCGACATGGAAGGGTCGCCGCTCGAGCTGGGCCTGCTCGCCCGGGCGCTGCTGGCGGCGGGCGGCAGGCTGCCGCTGCTGCCCGACGGCGAGGCCAGGATCGAGAAGGTCGCCACCGCCTTCGCGCCCGGACCCGGATTCGCCCGCTCGGTCAACCTCTATGCCATCTCGGGGCTGGACCTGGAGCCGACGTACGTGTGGCTCGACGACCAGGAAGGGCTGTTCGCGCTCTTCGACGGCTGGTCGGCCATCGTCCTCGAGGGCTGGGAAGGGGCCATCCCGGACCTCCGGAAGACGCAGGATCAGATCGTGGCGGCACGCGATCGGCGGCTGGCGGCGCAGCTCGCGCGGCGGCCCGAGGGGCGGCTGGTGATCCGCAATGCCCGGCTGTTCGATCCCGAGACGCTGACCAGCCGGCCGGCCACGACGGTGATCGTGGCGGGAGACCGCATCGAGAAGGTGGAGGGTGACCGCGAGGCGGCGGTCCCGTCCGGCGCCGAGGTGATCGACGCCGGCGGCAAGGCGCTGCTGCCCGGCCTCTGGGACAGTCACGTCCACCTGACGCCGGAGCAGGGCCGGCTGCATCTCGCGGCGGGGGTCACCACCGTGCGCGACATGGCCAACGACATCGACCAGCTGCAGGACATGCGCCGGCGCTGGGACAGCGGCGAGGCGGTGGGGCCGCGGGTGCTGATGGCCGGGTTCATCGACAGCCCGGGGCCGTACGCGGGGCCGTCGAAGGTGCTGGTGACCACGCGCGAGCAGGCGATCGCGGCGGTCGACCGCTACCAGCAGCTCGGCTACCTCCAGATCAAGCTCTACAGCTCCCTCGATCCGCAGCTGGTGCCGCCGATCGTCGCGCGCGCGCACCAGCTCGGGTTGCGGGTGTCGGGCCACATCCCCAACGGCATGATCGCCGAGCAGGCGGTCGCGGCCGGCTTCGACGAGATCCAGCACGTCAACTTCCTGTTCCTCAATTTCCTGTCCGGCGTCGACACCCGCACGCCGCAGCGCTTCATCGCCGTCGCCGAGCACGCGGCGGACCTCGACCTGGGCTCGCCCGAGGTGCGCAACTTCCTGGCCCTGCTCGAGCGCCGGCGGATCGACATCGATCCCACGGTCAACGTCTTCGAAGGGCTGTTCACAGCCCGGCCCGGGACGATTCCCGAGGCCTACGCCGCGGTCGCCGACCGCCTGCCGGTGCAGGTCCGCCGCGGCCTGCTGGCCGGGGGCGGCGTGCCCGTCCCGCCCGGCAAGGACGAGCTGTACCGCCGGTCGTTCAAGGCCTGCCTGGCGATGGTCAAGGCGCTCTACGACCACCGCGTCCCGATCGTCGCCGGGACCGACGGCTGGGCCGGGTTCGCGCTGCATCGCGAGCTCGAGCTGTACGTCGCGGCGGGGATCCCGGCGCCGGTGGCGCTCTACGACGCGACGCTCGGGCCGGCGCGGATCATGAAGCGCGACCAGGAGTCGGGATCGATCGCGCCGGGCAAGCTCGCCGACTTCATCCTGGTCGACGGCGACCCGGCGGCGCACATCGGCGACATCCGCCGCGTCGTGCTCACCGTCAAGGGCGGCGTCGTCTACGACCCCGCCGAGATCTACCGATCGCTGGGGGTGAAGCCGGCGGTGTAGCCGGCGCTACCGGGCCGCCGTCGTGGGAGGAGGGCCATGCCGACTACTAGACCTGGTCGGCGAGGGCCGCCTGGACCGCGGCGGAGGGCTGGGCGGCGCCGAGATCTCCTTCCCAGCGCGCGATGACGGCGGTGGCCAGGCAGTTGCCGAGGACGTTGAGGGCGGTGCGGCCCATGTCCATCAGGGCGTCGATGCCGAGCAGCAGGAAGATCGGCGCGGTCGGCAGCTGGAAGGCGGCGGCCGTGGCCAGGAGCACCACCAGGCCGGCGCGGGGCACGCCGGCCACGCCCTTGCTGGTGAGCATCAGCGTGAACAGCATCAGCAGCTGCTGCCCGAAGCCGAGGTTCATCCCGGCCGCCTGCGCCACGAAGATCGACGCCAGCGAGACGTAGAGAGCGGAGCCGTCGAGATTGAAGCTGTAGCCCGTCGGCATCACGAAGGCGACGATCGGGCGCGGCACCCCCAGGCCCTCCATCGCCTCCATGGCGCGGGGCAGGGCGGCCTCGGAGCTGGTGGTGGCGAAGGCGATCGACACCGGCTCGGCGACGGCGCGGAGGAAACGCCGGATGGGGATGCGCGCCAGCAAGGCCACCGGCAGCAGCACCAGCAGCAGGAAGGCGAAGATCGCGGCGTAGAGGGTCGCCAACAGCTTGGACAGGTTGACCAGGACGCCGAGGCCGCTGTTGCCGACCGTGTAGGCGATCGCCGCGCCGACGCCGATCGGGGCGAACAGCATGACGATGTTGGTGAGCTTGAACATCGTCTCGCTCAGGCTCTCCGCGAACTGCAGCAGCGGCCGCCGGCGCTCCTCGGAGAGCAGCGCCAGGGCGATGCCGAACAGGATGCTGAAGACGACGATCTGCAGCACCTGCCCGTCCGCCACCGCCTTGGCGACGTTCTCGGGGAAGGCGTGCAGCACCATGTCCGAGGGCGTCAGCCGCGGCGTCTTGATCTCCTCGCCCGGCGGCGGCGGCGGCACGTGGACGCCGACGCCGGCCTGGCTGAGGTTGATCGCCGCGATGCCGATGAGCAGCGCCAGGGTGGTGATCACCTCGAAGTAGACCAGCGCCTTGATGCCCATGCGCCCGACCTTGCGCAGGTCCGCGTGGCCGGCGATGCCGACCACCAGCGTGGCGAAGATCAGCGGCCCGATGACGGTCTTGATCAGGCGCAGGAAGATCTGCCCCAGGACGCCGAGGCTGCTGGCGAAGCGCGGCGCGTCGTAGCCGAGCTCGGCGCCCGCCACCATGCACACCAGCATCCAGGTGGTCAGCGAACGGCGCATCGCCGCGTACGCCACCAGGCCGGCGATGGCCGTCCAGCGGGCGGCGGCCAGGGCGGCGCCGGACAGCGCCAGGCCGCCGGCGCCGGCGGCGGCCGGCAGCAGGGCGGCGAGCACCAGCGCCGCGAGCGCCGCCAGCGACGCGGCCAGGAGCCACGCGCGGCCGCTCATCGTGGTCGCGCCACCGTGGCGCGCGGCGGACTGACCGGCAGACTGACCGTCATGGCCGCCATTGTGCCAGATTCGGGCTGACGCGCCTCGATACCAGGTCTCACTCGGAGTCTGGCGGAGGGCCGCCGCTGCCCCCCCGCCGGCCGCGCGGGGGTCGGCCCTGGAGCTCGAGGAAACGCAGCAGCTGCTCGCGGGCGGCGGACTGGTCGGGCATGTCCGGGTACGCGAAGGGACCCTCGAAGGGCCCGCCCGCGGCGAAGCCGATGAGGCGGAACGCCGCCGCGACGGCGTCCGCGGGCGACCGGACATGGACGCTGGGCGTGTCGCCGAGCGCCGGCTGACCGGCGAGGAGCTCCCAGGCGTCGAGCAGCACGACCGGCACGCCGAGCTTGAGCGCCAGGGCGATCTCGGAGAGCGTCCCGGGTCCGCCGCGGAGGGCGATCAGCACGTCCGACGTGTGAGCGTTGACGTAGTTGCGGCCGTCGCCGAGGCCGGTGAAGAGGGCGCAGTCGACGAACGGGTTCGGCTCGCCCTCGCCCGGCGCGAACGGCAGCACGCCGATCACGCGGCCGCCGCCCTCGTGCGCCCCGCGCGCCGCCGCCTCCATCACGCCGCCGCGCCCGCCGCAGAGCAGCAGGGCGCCCCCGGCGGCGAGGCGCCGGCCCACCTCGCGCGCCAGCGCCAGGGTCGCGGCGTCCGCGGCGCCGCCGCCCATCACGCCGACGATCGGCTGGCGCCGCATGTCCCGCGGCTCAGAACGCCGCCGAGACCATCATCCCGCGCCCGCCGCCCGGCGCGACGAAGGGCGCCGCGCTGACGCGGGCGCGCAGCCGCTGGTTGATGTGCACGACCGTCCGTCCGACGTGGAAGCCGATCAGAGCCCCGGCCAGCGTGTCGGAGACCCAATGACCGTTCTGCCGCACGCGGCCCCAGGCGGTGAGCGTGGCCGTGGCGTAGGAGAGGAGCTCGACCACCGGGTTCGGATACTGGGTCGAGATCACCGACGCCACCGCGAACGCCTGGGTCGCCTCTCCGGAAGGGAACGAGACCTGGTGGATGTCGAAGGGGTGGAAGCTGTAGGCGCCCTTGTTCGCGTTCGGGCGGTTGCGCCCGATCACCACCTTGAGGAGCGGCGAGACCAGGCCGCCGGCGATGCCGCTGGCAAAGAGGCCGTCGAGGCAGGTCTCCTGTGCCTTCTTGTCGTGTGCGATCAGGCCCGCCAGGTAGAAGCCGCCGAGGACCTCGAAGGAGCCGTAATTGCCGAAGGTCCTGAAGTCCTTCGCCAGCTTGTCCTCGGACGTGCTGCGGCTGCGGCGCACGTCCCGCTGCAAGCTTTCGTCGAAGGCGCCGACGGCGACGATCGCGGCGACCTCGGTGCCGAACAGCGCCCACTCGCCGCGGTGCCAGTGCTCGGGTGACCGGAAGACCTCGCGGACGTCGACGATCAGCAGCTTCGCCGCCGTCATGCCGGCGCTGACGCCGTCGTGCGGGTCCGGAGCCCTGTGCTCGCCGCTGTCCTGCGGCGGAGGAGCACCGCTTCCCGGCGGCAGCGAGCCACCCACCGCCGGTTGCGGCGCCTGGGCGCTACCCGCGTTGCCGGTGTCCGGTGGGGGGGTCTCAGGCGCCGCGGCGCTCCCGGTGTCCCCGGGTGCGGCGCCTCCGGGCGCCGGTGGCTGGATGATCTCGGGTTCCTGTGGCGCGGTGCCGCCGCCTGCCGCCGGCGCCGGGGTACCTCCCCCGGCTGCCGCCTCGCTCCCGGTGTCCTGAGGAGCGGAGGCCTCCGCCGGCGCCACGGCGGTCGCAGGCGCGGGTGCCGGTGCCGGTGCCGTGGCCGGTGCTGTGGCCGGTGCCTGGGCCGCCGCCCCACGCGGCGCGATGGCGGCGAGGACCGCCAGGCAGACCCCGCAGAGACTGGCGACCGCCGGGTGCAGCAGCCGGTGGGAGATGCGGCCGATCCTGCGAGTTGGCTCTCTCATGGCGATCCGGTTCAGAAAGCGGTGCGGATCGTCAGGCCCTGCGCGCCGGGAGAGATCAGGGGGGTGACGCTCACGTTCAGCCGCGCGCGCAGGCGCTGGTTGAGGTGGACGACGGCGCGGCCGACGGTGGTGCCGATCAGCGCCCCGGCCACCACGTCGGATGCCCAATGGCCGTCCTCGCGCATGCGCGCGAAGGCGACCAGGGAGGCGATGCCGTAGCAGGGGATCTCGACCCAGAGATGCGGGTATTCGGTGGCGATCACCGAGCCCGCCGCGAACGCCTCCGTGGACTCACCCGACGGGAACGACGCGTTGCCGCTGAAGGGCTTGAAGGCGTAGACGCCCTTGTGGGTGGAGGGGCGGTAGCGGCCCGTCACCTCCTTGAGGACGCCGGCGATGATCCCGCCGCCCAGGATGCTGGCGATGAGGCCGTCGAGCGCGGTCTCCTGCGCCTTGTTGTCGTGGGCGATGCGGCCGCCGACGTAGAAAGCGCCGAGCACGCCGAAGCTCGCGTAGTTGCCGAAGTATCGGAAGTCGTTGGCCAGCGTGGTCTCGAGCGGGGCGTCGCCGCGCAGCGCCTCGGTGCGCAGGTGCTTGTCCGCGAAGGTGAGGCCGACGACGCTCGCCGCCCCGATGCCGAAGACCGCCCAGTCGTGGCTCGTCCAGTGCACCGGCGCCGAGAAGATGTGTCCGGCGTCGACGACCAGCAACCTCCAGACCGGCATCCCGGCGCTCACGCCGTCGGTCGTGTCGGCGGCCTGGGCGGAGGATGGCGCCGCCGGAGCGCTCGCATCGGCCGGAGAGGCGGCGCTCGTGGCGGACAGAGAAGCGACGCTGCCGGCGGGCGGCGAGGCGAGGCTCCCGGCCGTCGGCGAAGCGACGCTTCCGGGCGATGACGAGGCGCTGCCCCCATTCGCCGGCGCCGGCGCCGCGGAGCTGGCCGTCTCTGCCTCGGCGGCGGTGCCTGTCGCCGGTGCGGAGCTGGAACCATCGGCCGCTGCCGCGCCTCCGCCTGCCGTCGCGGAGAAAGCGGCTGCCGCGAGGCCCACGCCCTCGGGCACGGTCTGCCCCGCGGCGCGCGCGACCGGCGGTGCGGCCACCTCGCGGGCCGCGGCGGCTGGCGGGACCCAGAGGGCCAGAAGCGCCAAGGCTGCTCCACGCAGGAGCGGGGCCAGGTGCCGAATCAGACTGCGACCGCTGCCACCCGCCGTTGCTCGATCATGACTTGTCATCGCGCCACTCCCCCCCGGCATCGCCATCCAAAACGACGCGAGACGCGGATTGCAAGATCCGGACCGGCGCCGGGGGCAACTCCCGTCGCGTGAAGGGGGGAGGGTGATGACCAGGCAGGCTCTAGGAACGGGCGCGCTGCCAGAACAGGATCGCCGTCACCACGAAGCCGATGACCACCACGGCGGCGCGGGCCTTCTCCTTGCCGATCACCTGGGCGAGGCGCGCGCCGCCGTAGCCGCCGGCGATCGAGCCGGCCATCATCAGCAGCGCCACCGGCCACACCACGGCGCCGCGCAGGATGAAATAGGCAGCGGCGACGCCGTTGATGCAGAAGCCGAAGAAGTTCTTGAGGCCGTTCATCGCGAAGATGTTGGTCAGCCCCAGGAAGCCCAGCACCGCAAGCATCAGGATGCCGATGGCGGCGCCGAAGTAGCCGCCGTAGATCGAGATCGCGAACTGGAAGAGGATCGCGGTCAGCCAGCGCCCGCGGGACAGCCGCAGGCTGGGGGGGGCGTCGGCAGTGCCGGTGCCGGCAGCGGCGGCGGCGAGAGGGCGGTCGGCGCGCGCCGCGGCTGGCGAGCCTTCGGCTGGGGCGTCCTCCGCGGCTGCCGCCACTGCGGCGGCCGCCGTGGCCGCCACGGAGGAGCGTCGCGCCCGGCGCCGGGCCAAGACGCCCTGCCAGATGAACAGCAGCGTGGCGAACAGCACCAGCAGCGGCGCCAGGTTGGCGAAGGTCTTCTCCTCCGTCCACAGCAGCAGCACCGAGCCGATGCCGCCGCCGACGACGCTCGGCAGCAGCAGCGTCTTCAGCCACTCCCGGTGGCTGGCGACCTCCCTGCCGTAGCCGGCCATGCTGGCCGCCGCGCCCGGCAGCAGGGCCACCGTGGACGTGGCGTTGGCGACGATCGCCGGTTCGCCCAGGAACACCAGGACGGGGAAAGTCACGATGGTGCCGCCGCCGGCCATGGCGTTCATCAACCCGCCGGTGGCGGCCGCCGCCAGCATGATGGCCCCCTCGGCGCCGGTCATCGTCCGGGTCCGGCAGGCGCTGCGGTCCTAGGCTGCATGGCTCTTCCTCCCAGGGGGGCCAGGGGGCCCGGGGGGTCGTCCTACGAGGGGATGCATCGTAGCTCACCCCGGCTGGTTTTCGAGTGGGCGGGTCGCGGTGCCGATGAGAACGGTAGGCGGTAACATAGCGTAAGTCAAAACAAGCAGAAGCGCTGGTCCAATGCCAAAGCCACTGTTCCGATGCCAAAAGGGCACTGCTTTCATGCTCTTCATAGTACCCACTTGACATCAGAAACTAAGTCTGCTATCTTGACGCTGCAATGTAACTTAGCCATAGAGCAAAGATGGCAAAACAGCACTGCATCTATGCCATTCTTCACCACGCCTCGCCGGTTAACCGAGCTCACAAGGAGCCCAGAATGAAAATCCATGGTGTCGTTGCTGCCGTTCTCCTTCTCATCCTCACCGCATCGCCGATTCTCGCAGACTGCCAGGCAGTCGATATCGCAGTCTATTTCGTGCCAAGCTATTCCGGTTGGCAGACTGCCAGCGAGGAATGGACTGCAGCGGGAGGTCCTCCGGCAAAGTCAGATCAATGGTACTCATACGCATCAAACAAGTATGCGCACATCGGATTCGACAACCCTAAGTCTGTGGGAACATTTACAGTGACCTCCACAGCAATCTACCTGACCGCTGAGAATGGTCAGAACAATACGAATGTGAGCCGTACGTTCACGCCCGGCACCGACCAGCCTGGCCTCACTTGGATGCCACGCCTCGCCTACACATGTCCCGGGTGCACCTTCAAGGAAAGGATGGACTGTATTTCACAGGGCGTCTTCGTGCCTTGTCACGATGGCGAGAACGACTTCACCAATTGCCAGTTTACTAACAGTTACCATGCGCACTGTTTCCGCTACGCCTCAAACGTCGACCTGATAAGCTATAACTATGGGTATTCCATAGGCACGGTCCCGACCGCGATGCTAGCCCAGACCGAAGACGACCTGTCGAGCGAACGCTATTACTACGGCCTCGGCCTCGGCTTTCTTCGCTTCGAAGCTTATAATTCCAGCGGCACCCTGACATACTGGGCACAAGCGACCCAAATAAACCTCAATCAGCCGATAGGTGATCAAGCCTGCTTCCACCCTTGACGCGCTCTTTGCTTCTGTCTTCTGGGCTGCTGCTCTTGCTCGCGATCAAGGGGGACGGCCATTTTCCGCTTCCAGCAAAGACTCCTGAGCCCGTCTTCCAAGTCTATGTGCTCGCACTCACCTTGCTGTTTGGATTGGGACTCGTCCGCCTGGCGCAGAGGACCCGCAGCCACGGCGTAGGAGATTCGCCGCCGCTCAGGATCGCGGCGGCGATTGCAGCGGCTTTTATGTTGCTCGACTGCGGTGTGCTCATGCTGGAGGCGCATCGCTATGCGTCCTTTGGTTATGCCTGGCGACCGGTCGCCGCGATCCTGATCTGCACGTTACCTGCGAGCGCCTGCGTCTGGCTTGCGATACGGGCCAGGCCAGTGAATCCGGCTAGCCTGCTGGCCCTGGCGGCGGTCGCCCATGGCGCCCTGTGCCTTTACGCATGTGCCTACTTCCCGCTGGCCGCGGGTCGCTCAGACATGTTACCGTTGCTCTTGCAAGCCGGTCGCAAGCTGCTCGCTGGCCACGATCCATATACTCTGTACTACCTCACGCCTGGTTCTGCAATCCATCTCACATACTTGCCAGGGTTGCTGTTCGCCTATCTCCCAGCCGCCCTCATGAGGCTCGACCCGCGCATCGTGGGACTTGTATACACGATGACGGCGGCACGGCTGCTGTATGTCGGCGCAGGTAGCGGCGCTGTTGCCTTCTTGTCCCCCTTCCTGGTCAATCCTTATCTGGTCTATCGGCACGATGCTTACCTGGCTCCGTTTTGGCTGCTGCTGGCGATTTCCTGGGTGGCACTTTCTCGTGCTCGTCCGGCGGCAAGTGCGGTCACTTGCGGCGTACTCGCAGTGACATCGCAGCTGCTCGTCATTCCGGCTTTGGCAATGGCGGTCTTTGGATTCAAGCGCAACGGCCGAAATGCCATGCTGCGCGCCTTGCTGCCGGTTGCTGCGGCTTGTTCCGCAACGCTGGGATTTTTCATCCTGCTAGATGTTGCAGGTTTCTTTAGCGGCACCGTGGGCCACTGGCACGAGGCGCTCAACGTAGAAAGCTTGGGGATTACCTATTGGCTGCTCTTTGTTCTTTCGCCCCCATTCGTCCATGCGTTGCAGGCCGTGGTCGTCATCGCTCTGCTCTCGATGCCGCGGCCCCGACTCGACACCGGGGAGATGGCGAACCACGGCTTGCCAGGCGTCTGGCCGCCTCCACCGGTCCGGTGGCTGCCGCGGATCGATCCTGATGACCCCCGGTCGGTCTTTGCCGCCGCCTCCCTTGCCCTCTTCGCCTTCGCTGCACTGAACACGGTCATCTGGACCTACTTCTACCTACCGGTTGTTTTTCTTGCCATGCTTTCGCAACTGGACCGGGCCGGTATCCGAGGTCAGGCCGTGGATCAGGGCACCGCCGGAGTCGGCAAGCTGCCACTGGACGTGGCGGACTAGCGAGGACACTGCCCGGCAGGCGGGCAGTGGGTCATCAGCGGAAGTCATGGCTCGGCACGGCCAGCATCTCCTCGATCGCCCAGAACCGCTCTCCCCGCACCGAGATGCTGCCGTCCCGCTTCTGCAGCTTCCCCTCGACGACCAGGCCCGGCGAGCCGACGATCAGCTGGCGATGCTGCTGCAGGAGGTCGGGAGAGATGATCGCCTGCGACATGCCGGTCTCGTCCTCCAGGGTGAGGAAGAGCAGTCCCTTCGCGGTGCCCGGGCGCTGGCGGACGATGACCGCGCCGGCGGTGCGGACGAGATCGCCGTGGCGGTAGCGGACGAGGTCGGCGGCGGTGACGATGCCACGCCGGCGCAGCTGCTCCCTGCGGTAGGAGAGGGGATGGGGGCCGAGAGTCATCTGGGTGCCGCCATAGTCGGCCTGGGTCTCCTCGGCAGGGCTCATCTCCGGCAGCGGCGACGGCTCCGGCTCGGGCAGCTCCGCGAGCAGCGGGCCGGCGGGACGGACGAGGCGCGCCGTCTGCCAGAGCGCGCCCCGGCGGCTGAGCCCGAAGCAGGAGAGGGCGCCGATGCTGGCCAGGGTCTCGATCTCGCCGGCCTGCAGGGCGCAGCGGCCGGTGAAGTCGCCGAGGTCGGCGAACGGCGCGCGCGCCTGCTCCTCCTCGACGACCAGGCCGGAGCGGGAGCGCAGGCCGCGCACGAAGCGCAGCCCCAGGCGGATGGCGCCTGCCGGGCGCGAGGGCGCAGCGCTCGGGGCGCTCTCCGCCTGCCGGTCTTCCCAGCGGCACCGCCAGCCGGACGTCTGGACGTCGATCGGCCGGATCTCGACGCCGTGCCGCTGGGCGTCGCGCACCAGGGTCGCGGGGTGGTAGAAGCCCATCGGCCAGGCGTTCAGGATGCCGAGATAGAAAGCGGTCGGGTGGTAGGCCTTGAGGTAGGCGCTGGCATAGGCGATGAGGGCGAAGCTGGCGGCGTGCGACTCCGGGAAGCCGTAGAGGGCGAACGAGGTGATGCCCTGGACGATGCCCTCCTGCGCCTCGCCGGTGATGCCGCGCGCCTCCATGCCGGAGCGCAGCCTGGTCTCGATCGCCCGCATGCGCTCGACCGAGCGCTTGAAGCCCATCGCCCGCCGCAGCTCCTCGGCCTCGCCGCCGGTGAAACCGGCCGCCACCATGGCGATGCGCAGCAGCTGCTCCTGGAAGATCGGCACCCCGAGAGTGCGCGCGAGGATCGGCTCGAGGCTCGGATGCGGGTAGGTCACCGGCTGCCGGCCGGCGCGCCGCTCGAAGTACGGGTTCGTCATGTTGCCGGCGATCGGTCCCGGGCGGATGATCGCCACCTGGATCACCAGGTCGTAGAAGTGGTGCGGGTTGTTGCGCGGCAGCGAGGACATCTGCGCCCGGCTCTCCACCTGGAAGACGCCCACCGTGTCGGCCTCGCGCAGCATCTTGTAGACCAGCGGGTCGTCCGGCGGGAGGTGGGCGAGGTCGAGCCTGGTCCCCTCGCGGGCGTGGATGATGGGCACCATCTCCTCGATCGCGTTGAGCATGCCGAGCCCCAGCAGGTCCACCTTGATGATGCCGAGGTCGGCGCAGTCGTCCTTGTCCCACTGCACCACGACCCGTCCGGGCATGGCCGCCGGCTCGAGCGGCACGACCTCGTCGAGGCGCCCGGCGGCGAGCACCATGCCGCCCGAGTGCTGGCCGAGGTGGCGGGGCAGGTCGTGGATGCGGTGCCAGAGCGCGGCGAAGCGCTGCAGGCGCGGCTCCTCGGGATCGAAGCCGGCGGCGCCGAGCTCGGCCACGAACGACTTCGGGTCGCCGCGGGCGAGGTCGTAGGTGAAGCTGCCGAGCTGGCGGGCGAGCTTGTCGATCTGCTCGGCGGAGTAGCCGAAAGCCTTCGCCACCTCGCGGGTCGCCGAGCGGTCGCGGTAGGTGATGACGTTGGCGGTCATCGCCGCGCCGTGCGGGCCGTAGCGCCGGTAGACGTGCTGGATGACCCGCTCGCGCTGGTCGCCCGAGGGCAGGTCGAGATCGATGTCCGGCCACTCGCCGCGCTCCTCGGAGAGGAAGCGCTCGAACAGCAGGTCCATCTTCACCGGGTCGACGGCGGTGATCGACAGCGCATAGCAGACCGCGCTGTTCGCCGCCGAGCCGCGCCCCTGCGCCAGGATGCCGTTCTCCAGGCAGAAGCGGACGATGTCCCAGACGATCAGGAAGTACCCGGCCAGGTCGAGCTTCTCGATCAGGTCGAGCTCCTTCTGGATCTGCGCCTGGGCCTTGCCGGAGAGCGGCCGGAAGCGCGCCCGCGCCCCGTTCCAGGTGACATGCCGCAGGTACGACGAAGGGGTCTCGCCGGGAGGCAGGGGATACGCCGGGAACCGGTACCCGAGGTCCGCCAGCGTGAAGTCCAGCCGCCCCGCCAGCTCTCCCGTGGCCGCGATCGCCTCGGGCAGGTCGGCGAACAGCAGCCCCATCTCCGCCGCCCCCTTCAGGTGCCGTTCCCGGTGGCACTCCAGCAGCCGTCCCGCCGCGTCGAGAGTCGTATGGCAGCGGATCGCCGTCAGCACGTCCTGCAACGCCTTGTCCCCGGCCCGCGCATACCGCACCCCGTTGCTCGCGGCCAGGGGCAGCCGCATCCCCCGGGCGAGGTCGACGAGCGCCCGGTTCCGGTGCTCCTCCTCCCGGATCCGATGCCGCTGCACCTCCACGTGCAGTCGCCCCGGGAAGATCGCCGCCATCCGCCCCATCACCTTCCGGGCCGCCTCCATCCCTCCCATCCGCAGCGCCCGAGCCAGCGGCCCCTCCGCCCCCCCGCTCAAGCACTGAAGCCCGGCCGAGTGCTCCGCGATCATCTCCCAGGAAGCCCGTGCCTCCCCCTTCGCTCGCCCCGCCGCCGCCGCCGACAGCAGCCGGCACAGGTTCCGATATCCCGCCCTGCTCTCCACCAGCAGAGTGACCCGGGGAGCAAGGTCGTCAGCCCCGGAGTCGTCGCCAGGAGCGCCGGAGGCGCCTGGGGAGGATGGGAAGGACGGCGAGGACGGAAAGGACGAGGCGGTGGTCGGTCCCGCGCCGGCCGGCCCGCCCGTCCGACCCTGCCGTCCGCGTCCCCGTGCCGGCAGGGAAGGGTCTGAAGGATTGACCAGGGCCACGGAGGGCCAAGAAGCAGGCTCCGGCACCAGCCCAAGAGGCCCCCGCCTGCCCGCCCGCCCTGCCCGCTGCAAGGCCTCCCGCAGCCCGCGGGTCCCTTCTCCCCACGCAAAGTAAGCCTCCGGCGACAGCACCACCTCCGCCCCCACCAGCGCCCGCACCCCCGTCCGCCGAGCCGCCTGGTAGAACCGTGGAGCCCCATACACCCCATGCACATCCACCAGAGCCACCGCCGGCATCTCCACCTCCGCCGCCCGCTCCATCAAGTCCTCGGGAAGAGACGCCCCGCGGAGGAAGGAGAACGCCGAGGCGCCGTGGAGCTCCACGTAGGGGGTCGGAGTGGCCCGGCGCTGACGGCGCGGTCGCCGGACTGTCTCGTCGGCCGCTTCCCGGGGGCCGGGGCGGTCGCTGCGACCCGGGCCGCTCAGAACCTTCTTGTCCCGTGCCATGAGGTACCTCGGATTCTCGACGTCGCTCTCAGGACTCTAGGCGGTAACAACGCGTAAGTCAAGGGGGCAGAGCTACTACCAGTGAATGCGGAGGACCGGCCCGACTCAGATTCTACCGCGCCAGAAACGTGCGGCTGGATGGAAGTGGACGCGCGCCGTCAACGCCGCTTCACGACCTGCGCGACCTCAGCCTTGACGGCATCCCAGTCGAGGAGTTGGACCTTGCCCTGATCCACCTGCTCGATGCGGCGTTCGACTTCGGCGCCCCAAGCCGCTTCGACTCCCGCCTCAGGGATGCCATCGAGGCTGGCAACCAACGCCGCGGCAATCCGGGCGCGGTCTTCGCTCGGCAGCTTGAGGGCGTAGTCCAGTAGGGCTTCTGCGGACAGGCTCATGCGGCTCATCCTAGCCGTTCTCGGTGCCACGATCTATGAAGAAAACCAGATCATGTGGCGGCGCGCTCAAATCGGATGGCGTCTTCCACCTCTTCCGAACTCAGTCCGTACTCCGTAGCGAGATCGTCCAAGCTAAGACCTGCGTCAACCATGTCAGTCAGCACAGCCGTGCTGATCCCGCGGTAGGCCGTTACCGGGGCACCAAAGGACACTTCAGGATCAATCATGATCGTAGTCCGCGGCTCTCCGAGCGGATCCGGCATCCACGGGTACAACTTGACGGGGACTCCTTCAGGGTCGTGTACCACAGCTTCCAGGTGATGCTCGAACGCGCTACGGATGACGATCTGTCCACTCATCGGCAACCCGATCAGCTCGGAATATAGGTCGATGAACATCCTTCCCGCACCTGTCTTCAGCCTTGGGTTGATCAAGAGGCGCTCGATGCCCAGCGTCTCTTGCACGTCGCTTATTGCCTTCCGCAGATCGGCCATGGGAATGCCGTGCTTAGTGCGCAAGGAGCGGAGGACGTGCGCTTCGACGAGGTTCGAGAATGAAAGCCGCCTGTCATCCGGGACAGCTCTCCCAATGACTGGCGTGCGATATTCTCGAGGGTAATCCAGCCCAAGGAACCAGGCGCGAATCGCCGGCGCAGGAATAGACAGGTACCGCGCCGCTTCCGCGACGGTGTAGGAAGGGCGGTCCCGCGCCGCAACTTGGTCACAGACACTTCCGGCTTGGATTCTCACTCAGACCTCGTTCCATAGCCCTCGGCCACTCGTCTAGAGGATAGCAGATTTGTCCGCCGACCTAGCGGAGTGGGCGAGAGGGCCTGCCGAGACGAGATCGTGACCGTCCTGCGGCGTTGAGGGCTCAATCGAGCGGGAGCGCCGGTCGCCAGAATGAGGAGGGCCCCGGTGTTTGTAGTGGGCACGGGCGACCAAAGGCGTTGAACGGTCCTTCGGCACAGACGCAAGATAACTAGAGATTATCGCCACGCCATGGCACCACACATCACCGCCAGTCTCATTGTCCCCATCTTCAACGGCCAAAGATACTTGCCCCAATTCTGGGAGTCGCTGCAAGCAAGTCTTCAGTCAG
>Ga0307477_10000339_pt1 | contig 55156 bp, 54 predicted proteins | sample atmos_gasesECM2C_FD_203316 | JGI IMG/M metagenome (GOLD analysis project Ga0307477, IMG submission 203316) | Hardwood forest soil microbial communities from Morgan-Monroe State Forest, Indiana, United States - atmos_gasesECM2C_515 | ecosystem: Environmental > Terrestrial > Soil > Temperate... | reverse complement strand
GGGGGCTATCTTGCGCGCGCGGGCGATTCTCCGCCTGGCAATACCGTACTTTGGAGAGGCATGTCGCGGCTGACCGATATCGAGTTAGGCTTCGTCATGGGAGCTGAACTTGTGGGTAATTGAAAGCTTCTGAAGCCGCTCAAGTTATACTTGGCCGTTTGGCGATGAGGTCCAGGGTCCGCGATGAGCGAAACGAAAACAGACAAGGAACTGGGGATGGGGCGCGAAATCACGCGTCGCGACTTTCTCAATGGCGTCGCCGTGGGAATCGGCAGCACCTTCGTCGGTGGCTCGGTCACAACAGACACGGTGCTCGCGGCCGCCGCCCTCGATGAATTCGCTCCAGAAAAAGCGTTGGACTACTACCCGCCCGCGCGCTTGGGCATGCGTGGCAATCATGATGGCACCTTCACCTTCGCTCACCGCTTGCGCGATGGAGAAGACCCGGATTCGTTCGGCGACGCCGCTGACACGCGCGAGAAATACGACCTCGTTATAGTCGGAGGAGGTATCAGTGGCCTTGCGGCTGCATACTTTTACAGGAAGAGTGCAGGCAAAGACGCGCGTATTCTGATTCTCGACAATCACGACGATTTCGGCGGCCACGCCAAACGCAACGAGTTTCGCGCCGGCGGCCGCATGGTGCTGAGCAACGGCGGGACGCAGTCCATCGAGAGCCCGGGGAAATATAGCGACGTCGCCATCGCGCTGCTTCAGGAGATCGGCGTCAAAACGGAAACGTTTTACAAAGCCTTCGACCAGAAACTCTATTCCAGGATGGGCACCGCAGCGTTCTTCGATAAGGAAACTTTTGGCGAGGATCGCCTGGTCATCGGTATGAACACAATGCCCTGGCCGGAATTCCTGGCCAAGGCGCCCCTCTCCGAAGCGGTGCGAAAAGATATCGCCCGCGTCTACACCGAAATAAAAGACTATCTCGTCGGAATGTCGGTTGAAGAAAAAGTCGCGCTGCTGACAAAAATCAGTTACGCGGAATATCTGACGAAACACTGCAAACTGACGCCCGAAGCGCTGCCCTTTTTCCAGACCTTTCCCCACGATCTTTTCTGCATCGGCATCGAATCCGTGCCGGCCATGTACTGTTATGAAGGGTTCGACGACTACGGCTCATTTACATACGCGGGCTTTCAAGGTTTGGGATTGCCGGCGCCAGCGAAGGAGGAGCCTTACATCTATCACTTTCCCGACGGCAATGCCTCGATCGCTCGCCTGCTGGTACGCTCCCTCATCCCCGAAGCCATTCCGGGCTCGACGATGGAAGACGTCGTCACCGCGAAGGCCGATTACAGCAAGCTGGACCAAGCAAGCACGCCGATCCGCATCCGTCTGAACAGCACCGCTGTTCACGTGCAACACGTCGGCACCACGAAACAAGTGCAAATCGCCTATGTACGCGGCGGCAAAGCGCAAACCGTTGTCGCAAAAAATTGTGTCTTGGCCTGCTACAACGGCATGATTCCCTACCTTTGTCCCGAGCTGCCGGAGAAACAAAAAGAAGCGCTTTCCTATCTCGTGAAAATGCCGCTGGTGTACACGCATGTGGCCCTGCGCAACTGGACCGCGTTCACAAAGCTGAATGTGCGCCACATCGTCGCCCCCGGCGGATATCACACTTACACCGCGCTCGATTTCCCCGTGAGCCTTGGGCAATACCGCTTTCCAAGCAATCCGGACGAGCCAGCCGTGCTCTTCATGCTGCGGACTCCCTGCAAACCTGGCCTGCCCCAGCGCGACCAAAACCGCGCCGGGCGCGCCGAACTGATGCAGACGCCTTTTTCGAAATTCGAAAGAAACATCCGCGACCAATTAGTACGCATGCTTGGTGGCGCTGGATTCGACCCGGCCAAAGATATCGAGGGCATCACCGTCAATCGCTGGGCGCACGGCTACGCCTTCACGCCGAATCCTCTCTTCGATCCCCATTGGAAAGAAGATGAAAAACCCTGGATCATCGGCCGCAAGCCATTTGGCCAAATCGCCATCGCCAATTCCGATGCCGGCGCCAGCGCCTACACGGATGTGGCCATCGATCAAGCCTGGCGCGCCGTCGGCGAACTCCTGCACAGCGCCTGAGCGATCAATCGAATCCACTCATCCGGGGAATAAAGCCTCGGTTCCAACTGTCTATTCTCATATCGGAAAGCAAGCCATGCCAGTTATCTCGAATGGTTTTTGCCATTCCGCAATGCTCCAGGAGCGCTACGCAATCAAATGAAATCCTGCACACTCTTTCTTGGCTTGATTTTGGCGCTTTGCCAAAACGCGCAGCACTCCGGTGAAATGCATCAGCACGCCGAACCGCCTGAAAACCTCGGCATTGTTTCCTTTCCGATTTCCTGTTCATCCGAAGTCCAGAAACCATTCGAACTCGGCGTGGCACTGCTGCACTCCTACTGGTATGAAGAAGCCGAAAAGCAGTTCGAGGAAGTAGCAGCCAAAGAGCCTGCCTGCGCGATCGCCTACTGGGGCCAGGCCATGACTCTCCACCGCCCGGCATACAGCCAGCCGTCCCGGCAAGATTTGAAGCGCGGACGAGAGCTCCTACACAAAGCGCAAGCAGCGGCAGCAAAGACGCCGCGGGAGCGCGAGTACATGGATGCGCTCGCCGCCTTCTATGCCGGCGAAAATGTCGAGTACGAAAAGCGCGCCGCAGCGTGGTGCGCAGGAATGGAAAAAGTCTACGTCGAGAATCCCAAAGACCAGGAAGCCGCGGCTTTTTATGCGCTGTCCTTGCTGGTCTCCGAGCCGCCGGACGACAAGTCGCTTGGGAATTCGCGCAAGGCCATTGAAATTCTGAACCGGCTGCTGGACGAAGCGCCAAATCATCCAGGCGCCGCCCATTACCTGATTCATGCCGCCGACAATCCAAATCTTGCGCAACTCGGATTGCCGGCCGCGCGTCGCTACGCGCAAATCGCTCCCGACGCTCCCCACGCTCTCCACATGCCGTCGCACATCTTTGCGCGCCTCGGTTTGTGGCAAGAAGACATTCAATCGAACCTGGCATCGCTTGCCGCGGCCCGGCAACCCTCGGCCATGCACATCGGGGCCGAGAATCAGGTTCATCCCATGGAATTTCTGGAATATGCCTATCTGCAGGTTGGCCTCGAGAGCAAAGCTAAAGAAATGATCGATCAACTGCAAGCGGTGCGCGAGGAAGATCTCAATCCCGGCTTGGACGGTTATCTGGACTGGCAGCGCGCGCAATTTCCGGCGCGCTACGCTTTGGAGCTCCGCCAATGGAAAGAAGCCGCAGCGCTAGTGCCTTCCTCGGACGATCCGCGCGCCAAAGCTGTGACCTATTGGGCGCGCGCTATTGGAGCAGGGCACTTGCACAATGTGGCCGGCGCGCGCGATGCCGCCGTACAGTATGACGCCATGGTGGAGGCCACGCGCAAGAGCGACAACCCCTATCGTGCCAAGTTCATGGAAACCAATCGTGATGAAGCCCGCGCATGGCTGTCCTTCGCCGAAGGGAAAAATGACGAAGCCCTGAGCCTTCTTCGGCCCATCGCCGACAAGCAAGACGCTTTCGGAAAAGGCGAAGTCGAATTGCCCGCTCGCGAAATGCTGGCCGACTTGCTCCTGGAAATGGGAAGGCCACAGGAGGCCTTGACGGAATACGAAAAGTCCTTGAAGGCGGATCCTAACCGCTTCAATGGGCTCTTCGGCGCAGGTCGCGCCGGGGAACTCGCTCGCCAGCCGGAAAAAGCCGCAGGCTACTACGCGCAACTGCTGAAAAATTGTGAAACTCAGGCGGCCTCTCCGCGCACGGAACTGGTCCACGCGCGTGCTTTTCTCGCGCAGCAGAGCGCGACCGTTCGAAACTAACCGTCGCCGTTTCCATGGCCTAATCCTCGAAGAAGTTGCTTGACGTGGCCGAAAATTCCCGGTTAGATGCCAGTTCAGTATTAAACCGTTTTAAGGAGTTTCCATGCCCGTCTCCAGGGTGCGCCCGCTGACCGTCCTCTTCTTCACCGCCGCAGCTTTCGCCGCACCTGCGCTCCAGGCCCAGACCATTCACGTCGATGCCACCCCGAGTCACGCCACCAACTCCATCAAACCAACCGAAGCCCTAGGCGCCGGCATCGACCGCCTCCCCTACGGAGCCGCCGACAAGCTATTCGTCGACGACACCCTCAAACAGATCCTCTCCGCCGGCTGGCAAATCGTCACCTACCGCCAAAACACCGAACTGCACGTCGAAGCCTGGCATTGGAATCCGCAAGGGGCCTGGAGCGACCCGGCAGGGAAGGGCTACTTCATCGGCAGCGCAACGCCCGGCACAGAACTGATCCGCCACTCCTACGGTTATCCGCTGCAGCATCGCGGCGTGACGCGCGATGACGGCACGGACATGGATGGCTACTCGCGCCTGACCGATGGCGACGAGAATTCCTACTGGAAGAGCAATCCCTATCTGACGAAAACGTACACCGGCGAAGACGATTCGCTGCATCCGCAGTGGGTCTTCTTGGATTTGTCCAGCAAGCAGGAGGTCACCGCTATTCGCATCACCTGGGCCGAGCCGTATGCCACCAACTACGCCGTCCAATATTGGACCGGAGAAGATCCCATCAAGAAGCCCGCGCGAGGTTCGTGGCAAGCATTCCCCGGCGGCGTGGTGACCAACGGCAAAGGCGGCAACGCCACTCTGCAATTGTCCACCGCACCAATCAGCGTCCAGTGGGTGCGCATCTGGATGACCGCGTCTTCCAACACTTGCGACAGCCACGGAAGCGCCGACAAGCGCAACTGCCTGGGCTACGCGATTCGCGAAATCTATCTGGGAACCACCAGCGCGGCTGGAAAATTCCACGACTTGCTCCGCCACACCCCCGACCAGGATCAAACCGCCACCTATTGTTCCTCCGTCGATCCCTGGCACGAACCATCGGACTTGGCTGAACGTGCCGGAGACCAAATCGGTTTCGATCTTTTTTACACCAGCGGCGTCACGCGCGGCTTGCCGGCCATGATTCCCATCGCCATGCTCTACAACACTCCGGAGGATGCCGCCGCCGAAATTGCCTACATCGAAAAGCGCGGCTACCCGATTTCCTACGTAGAGATGGGAGAAGAACCAGATGGCCACTACACTCTACCCGAGGACTACGCGTCGCTTTATGTGCAATTCGCAGCGGCCTTGCACCGCGTTGATCCGAAGCTAAAACTCGGTGGGCCGATTTTTACCGGCGAAAATAAGGACATCGAAGTCTGGCCCGATGGAAACGGAAAGGCTTCGTTCACGGGCCGCTTCCTTGACTATCTGAAGTCCCACGGCAAGCTCGGCGAGCTGGCCTTCTTTTCATTCGAACACTATCCCGTCGATCCGGGAAAAGTACAGTGGAGCAATTTGTACGACGAAGCCCATCTTGTGCAGCACATCATGGACGTCTGGCGCGAGGACGGCGTGCCCGCCAACGTCCCCTTCTTCATCACTGAGTCCAATCTCTCTTCCTCATCTTCCGAAGCCTACATGGACATTTGGGGCGGCCTGTGGCTCGCCGACTACATCGGCGCATTCCTCAGTGGTGGCGGCAGCGCCGTCTACTATTTCCATTACATGCCCGAACCGCTAGGCCGCGGCCACAACAATTCTCCCGGCACGTTCAACTTTTTCTCCGCCGACCGCGATCTCAAGATCAAACAGCCGCTCTCCCAATTTTTCGTCAGCCAGCTTCTCAATCTCGAGTGGGTACAGCCCGGCGACGGCGTCCACAAAATCTTTCCCGCCGCGAGCGACATTCGCGACGGCGCCGGCCACACTCTTGTCACCTCCTACGCTATCCTTCGCCCCGACGGACAATGGTCCCTGCTCATCATCAACAAAGACCAGGAAAATCCATACACCGCGAACATCTCCTTCGACGACGCCCAGAAAAAAACTGCCTTAACGTTCAGCGGTCCCGTCAACGCCACCACCTTCGGCAAAGCGCAATACGCCTGGCATCCCGATCGCAACGGCGGCACCGCTGATCCCGACGGCCCCGCCGCAAAATCCACCGTGAACGCCGGTGCCGCAACGCAGTTCACGCTCCCAGCCGCTTCCGTCACCGTCCTTCGCGGCACACTCGCAGCAACCAAGCTCCAGCAGAAATGAGTTCTAGATTAGTTTCTCCAGCACCTCACCGTAAATCCTGCTGCTTGTGCCACCACTCCCGAAGGGACGTGCAGCGCCCTTTCTCATCCAGGCTAATCAGAAAGATTCCTTCGAGTTTGGTCTTCAAGCCTTGCGGGACAATCACAAATGACGCCGACCATCTGGCCATATTCAGCTCCCGGCCCACAACCAGGATCTCGTATCCAAATTTAACGTTTTCTTCGGTTCGCGCCACGTTCGACCAATAGTCGAAGATAGCTTTGCGTCCGCGCATCGGTTCGACAAATGGTGTCACCTGGTACGTGCCGTTTTCCGTGTACAGCGCCGCAGCCGCTTCCGCATCCCGGCTCTCCCACGCCTTACCGTAAGTTTCCAGCCACGATTTAAACGCGACCCGATCATTGCTCATTCCCAGTCTCCAGGTAGCTGATCGAGTCTACCCTACAAGGCCGGCCTGATTTGCCTGCCGGACGTCTCCAGGAATGCGATCGTGCACCCGATTGAAATTGACTCATCCGCACGAAGAGCGAGGGCCATTCCATATAAACGTGGGCTCATTCAGGAGAGGTGTTGATCCGCGAATGCATGAGCGCGGTTGTCGTTACTTCTTGGTCGCCGCGCCTGGCAGGAATTTTTTATTGATTTTGGCGACGATAACGTAGTTGGGGTCAACCATTTCGTCGAGATGTATTTCGGCGGTCTTCGAAAGCAACTCGTAAGCATCCAGCTCGGATAAACCATAGCGCTCGTGAATCCAGCGCACGAGTTCGGTGAAAGCGATACGCAGCGCGTCATCGAGCGGACGGTAGATTCCCGCGGCCATGATGTAATCGTCGTTTTCGAAGCGCGGCCAGGCGATCTTTTGTCTCTTTACGACATCCACCTGTAGACGAACTCTCATGGAAACTTCAACAGCGGTGCCGGCAATTTCGCCGTCACCCATGGCGGCATGCCCGTCACCGAAAAAAAGCAGCGCACCGGGCACATTCACCGGAAGATACAACGTATTGCCTACGCTCGATTCTGGAGCGTCCATGTTTCCGCCAAATTCGGCGGGGACGATGGAGCTGCGCGCCTCCCCATCCGCTGGCGCGACACCTACGCATCCCAGGAACGGATGAATGGGAATCTTGACGGAAAAGTCTGAATCATTGGCGTGAAAAATCGCCACATTCTCCGCTTTGTCGATCGGATAAACCCAGGATTTCACGGGGATCGATCCGCCAAGCATCGGCGTGTAGTGGCTGCTGTTGAGAGCGCCGAAACCGGGCCCCGCGCCTCCATAACCCTGTTTGTTATTTGGTTCGATGGTGAAGAAGCGCACCACCAGCGTGTCACCGGGTTCCGCTTCCTCCACATAGAAGGGGCCCGTGAGAGGATTTGGCCCCGGGACTTTCATGCCGGCCTCTTCCAGCGCTTTGCCATCGGCATCCACGGTGGTTGTGTCAATGATGTCGCCCGCATGAACGCGCATGACCGGCGGGAGCGCTCCGAATACGTACTTGAGTTCTTGCAACTTCAGCTCGTAGTGAAGCGTCCGGGGCCTCTCGGGTGAATCGGTGGAAGAGCCTTTTGTTTGCGCGCACAACGGACCCCCACTGACAGCCAACAGGAATAAACACGAAACGCCCGCGAGCCGGGGCAACCGAACATTTTTCTTGTGTGGATCGGGTACTAGGTTCATGAATCGACTGGCCATTAAAACAGGATCTTCAACGCGAATTGTACGTTGAAAGGTTCACCGGGACCGATGCCCGGCGAGCCGTAAAAGTCTCCGGCAGTATCGCTACTCTGTCCGAACCCTCCGCCAAGCGTGCCGCTGGGCGGCGCCAGGTTAACGCGGTTGAAGAGATTGAATATCTCGGCGCGGAATTGGGCGTGGAATCTTTCCGTAATAGGGATGTTCTTCAAAACGGAGAGGTCGACGTCGCCGAACCCCGGCGCAAACACGGAGTTGCGCGCCACGGTTCCAAAAGAACCCTGCGCCGGGTTCGCGTAAGCGGTTGGATTGATCCACTGAACGGGATTGTGATCGCTCAGGGTATGAGAAACGTCCTGGAACGGATTGCCAACTTGGACTCCACGCGTGGTGTTTTCGCCAGTGCCGTCCGTATTGGACGAGGCGTGGATCGTGAATGGAAAGCCGGTGCGAAAGGTAAGGTTCGTGTTTAGTTGCCATCCGTGAGTGAGCCACGAAGGGCCATGCGACGAGCCGGGTACGTCGTACAGAAAAAAGGCATTGAAATGGTGACGGACGTCGTAGTCCGAATTGCCGTAGTCGCCCTTGAAATTGGTGGAGTCCTGCGGCAGCGCGCCAACGTACTGCGTCACTTCGTCCAGACTGTGCCCCCAGGCATACGAAAGCTGCGAGGTGACGCCGTGCCAATTGGTAGCCTTCAGCACGACCTGCAAGGAGTTGAAATTGGAGGTACCGATGCTTTGGATTTCGTCGATCACGCCGAAGTTCGGATACTGAGAAAAGAACGGACGGCTTTGTTGCTGGAAGGTGAAGCCGGCGGCATTGGTGGTGTTCACGAAGCCGCTCCCGAGAGCAGCCTGATTGATATCCACCAGCGAGAGCAATCGTCTTCCTTCCGTGCCTACGTAACCGACTTGCAGGAGCACGTTTCCACCGAGACTTTTCTCGACGTTCAGGTTGTAGCTCAGATCGTAAGCCGGACGAAAGTGCCGGCTGACCGAGAAGAGATTGAATACGTTGCTCCCGGAGATGGGGATGTTTCCGGTGGGAAAGATGGGCTGGTTGGGAACGATGGTGTAGCCGTTGGCCTGGAGGAGATAGACCGGTTTTGTCCCCGCGGGGTTTCCTTCCACTCCGATCGGGCCATTGTTCGCCGTGGATGCCGCCGCAAGGCTCGAGGAATTGTCCAGGAACGGCACGATGGCCGGCGTATCGAAGAACAGCCCGAATCCGCCGCGAACCACGACGCTGCGGATGGCTTCCGGCTGGTACGCGAAGCCCAGTCGCGGGCTGAGGTTTTTCCAATACCGCGGATAGAGATCACTGATCCCGCTTCCAACCACCACGAGTCCGCCACGGCTTGGGTCAAAGGTGGAAAGATCGTTCTGGCCGTCGTGCACGGGCCCTTCATATTCGTAGCGCAACCCGAAGTTCAGGTTCAGGTTTCGTGAGATCTGCCAGCCATCTTGCGCGAAGAGGTCGAAGCTGTTCATCAGCACCTTGCGCTCTTGATCGCCGCGCATGATGGTGGATTGATACACGAAACCCGCCATGAAGTCAGCAAGCGCGACGACGTTGGAGTCGACCGTGGGGTCATTGAGCAGGGCGCTCCAGGGTCCTTGTGCTCCGGTGAAATAGAAAGCTCCCCGGCCCCCCGTGGAATAGAAGGAATCAATACGCGCCTGGCGAATCTCTCCGCCAAAGCGCATCTGGTGCTTCCCGGCGGTGTAGGAAAGCGCGTCGGAGAAGTGCCCGGTAATGTCGTTGCGGCCGGAGTTCGGCGTGAGCCCGGTGTTTTCAAATCCGTTAATGGCGATGAGCGGGGCCCCTCGAAGGTTAGGAGAAGTCACTCCCGTGTTGAGTCCCAGCGCGACGGGATCGAAATTGCTGTTCAGGTCCGAGAAAACCTGATTGAAGTAGCTCACCCCGACCAAAGCCTGGTTGGTGAGCCGCGAAGAAAAAATCCTGTTGTACGTGAGAGAGTAGTTTTGTACGTGCATGGGTCCAACCTGGTAGTAATAAGGAATGCGCGAACCGACCGGCGCGATTTGCGTGCCTTGGCCCACGAAATATCGGAACGACAGACGATTGTTGTTGTTGAAGCTGTGGTCAAACTTGACCAGCCCGTTGTGGCTGAAGCCCGTCTCTGGAACCGGGTCGAAGTAATTGTTCGCCGAAGCGGGCCCGGTGAGAGAGGCCGCCGGCCAGATGGAATTCAGCAAATTGTTCGACACCTGATTTTCGGGGACGTGATACTGCTGCAGCAACGCGCGGGCGGCCGTTTGATAGGCCAGCGAAGGTTCCGTGGTCTTGGCTTGATTGCCAATTACGAATTTCTGCTCTTCGTAACTCAGAAACAGGAAGGTGCGGTCTTTGATTACGGGAAAACCTGCTGAGAAGCCATAGTGTTGGTTACGAAGTTCGTTCTTTCGGGAACCCGCGGGCGCGAAGGGCGCCTGCGCTGCAAAGAATTCGTTGCGGTTGTAATAGTACGCGCTGCCGTGAAGTTGGTTCGTTCCCGATTTGATGACCAGGTTAATGGTGCCTCCGGGATTGCGCCCCGTTTCCGGACCGGCCTGAGTTTGCAGCGAGAACTCATCCACGGAGTCCAGCGGCATGAGTACACCAGGAATGCTTTGAATGCCTCCCTGGTTCACGGCCATGATGTTCCACCACTGGTCGTTGTTGTCCGTGCCGTCAATCTGCCAATTGACCTGATTCGCGCGCGCTCCATTCACAGATCCCGTGGCTCCCGCGGCGTACCCGGAAAATCCCGGAGAGATGGCGATCATCTGGACGAAGTCGCGGCCGTTCAGGGGACGATCCTCGACGGTTGTGGATGACACGACTGTGGTCAGCGTGCTGACCGTGGTGTCCAGCGCGAGGGCGGCGGCCGATACCTCAATGCTGGAGCTGACCTGCGCCACGCCCAACTTAACCGGAAGCGTGTAGATCGCCCCGGCGGACACCGGCACGCCGCCGATCTTGACGGTCTGAAATCCGCTGGCGGAAACCACTACGGCGTAATTGCCAAGCGGCAAGTCCTGAAACGAAAATTCACCTGCATTGGAACATTCCGTCGTATAGGAAAGTCCGGTCGCTTCGTTTGTTGCTTTGATCCCGGCTCCCAGGACAATGCCGCCGGTTTCGTCGGTCACGACTCCGTTGATTCCTCCGCGAAATGTTTGGGTAAGCGATGGCGCCGCGATCAGCAGGAAAAGAACTACCCCAGAGATAGCTCGTGCCATAATCCACCCCCCGAAATGATGTACGCGCCGCTCTGGTAATGCCCGAGCGGGACTCGGCTCTTGGCCGTGCATGCTGCTCCTCGCGGGCCCGGCGCGTCCAACGCAATCTTTCGATTGGTCGAATCCGCGCGACGGACAGACGATGAAGAATCGCCGAGCATGGCTCGTCGTCCTTCAGACCCTCAAATACAGACTCGAGCGGACCGATCGCTTTTTTGGCTCGAGCTTGCCGATTGTCTTTTTGGCGCGATTCACCCGACCCAATTTTTCTTTCGCGCGGCGTGACATTTGGCTTGACTATCCTATCGGGGTAGGGTATCAAAGACTGTCCCTACCCACTCCGGGTAGGGTAGGCGAACGCAACTCCAGGATCTATGGAAAGCAAATCACAAGAACGAGAACCTCCAGGCAGTAGCAACGGCCTGGACCTCCGCGACTCGCGAGCCTAGCATCGGCATTTGGGGTCTCCCGCTCGCTCTCGCGGATTACACAACACCCGAGCGAGTGGGAACCTCTGCGGCTTCCGCAAAGTTTCTCACCTGACAATTTGATTTCAACTGCGCGAGAGACCGGTTTCGGTGCGATAGGTGCACGTGTGTCTCGCAGAAGGAGGGGACTATGCGCAATCTTTCGGACAATCTGTGGAACTCCACGACAGGCTCGCTCCTGTACTGCGTTTGGATAACAGTTCACGACGACGGAGGAGATCGGCTCGTTTCGATCTGGATGGACCCGTCTATGACTGCATTTCAACCACAAGCACCGGAGGAATTGTCCCGAACTGCCGCGGATGGGAATCCCAGAGCAGAAAATGAAGAGGAGGTTCACAAGCAGTGATTTTTGCCGATTCACAAATAAGCCACAGGAGAGAATCATGCATCGCTCAAAAAAGAGAATCTTATCTTCACTGATGGTTGTTTTCGCTGTTACCCTCGCCGCGCGCGCCGAAGTCGGAGGGAAAATTACGGGCGTTGTCCGGGATCAAACCGGCTCGGTCATCCCCGGAGCCGCCGTGGTCGTTACCAATACGGCTACTGGAGTTAAACAGACCACCACCACGGACCAGGACGGTGTTTTCACCTTCCCTGTTTTGTCCGTCGGACAAATATGAAATTGACGTGACCTCCGACGCCTTCAAGCGCTATAGGAAAAGCGGCCTTTTCATTGATATCAGCAGCGCCCTCGTTCTCGATGTGACGCTGCAAGTCAAAGAGCAAGACCAATCCATCATGGTCACGGAGAATGCCGCGCAGGTGGAAACCACGGATACGCAACTCGGCCAAGTTCTCGGAAGCAAGAAAGTCACCGAGATTCCTCTGAACGGCCGGAGTTATACCGATCTGTTCGCAACGCAAGTCGGCGTCACACCACTTACAACCAGCGGAGCGGGAAACAGCACGTCTGGCGGCGGCTTTGGAACCGTTCCCGTCACCGGGGCCACCAATACCGGCCAATTCTCCATCAACGGCCAGCGCGAGGATGCCAACGGGTTCTCTCTCAATGGGGCCAGCGTGCAGGAAGGTATCGGCCAGCAGGCGGGGATTATCCCGAACCTCGATTCCATCGTCGAGTTTCGCATCCTGACCAGCAGTACCGACGCGGAATAACGATGAGCTGCCCCTGGAAAAGTTCTTCCGCTCCTCCAACCGCCTGACCCACGGTTGGACGATTTCTGGTGTTACCCGGTACGCAACGGGCTTGCCAGTCACTTTCCAGAGCTTCGGAGACAGCGCTCTGGTCCAGGTCCAGAATAATAGCGTAAACAGCGTCAGCATCGATCTCCCCAATTACAACGCAAGCCTGGGAACGTTGAACATCAATCGCAATCCGCGCAATAACCCGCTTGCGTTTAACACCAAGCTCTTCACCCCGAACGCGCTGGGCACCTTTGGTAATTCCTCGCGCCGTTTCTTTTACGGGCCCGGCATCGACAATTACGATATGGCTCTCCGCAAGATCACCACACTCACGGAGTCCGCCTCACTGGAACTTCGTCTCGAGACCTTCAACACTTTGAACCACGCTCAGTTCGACGGGGCGAACTCCGTGGACGGAAACATCAATGATTCCACCTTCGGACAAATCCTGAAGTCACAGCCGGGGCGCGTCTCGCAAGTTGCCCTGAAGCTGAGCTTCTGAGATGCCACAGGTGCGAGAGAAATGACCAAGGGGATATTTACCCCAAAATGTGCTACTGTCAGTCGGTAGACTCCCGAAGTAGGATTGCCTGACTTCGTTGAAGGGTGTGCCTTGCAGCCCTCCCTCCTCCGACTTCAGCCAATTTAGGGCGCCAATTTAGGGCAACGTCCCGTAGTGTCTGGGAAGCGGCGGTCCGCCGAGCTCCTGCACTCGTGGTGCTTCGAAGAGTACAGGGAGAACCAAGATGAAGAGTTTGTTTGTCGGCAACATGAGCTTCCAGACTACGGAAAGCGAACTGCGCGAGCTCTTCGCCCCGTTCGGCCAGGTTACTCGCGTGCACATGGCCATGGATCGCGAAACCGGCCGCGCGCGCGGTTTTGCCTTCGTGGAAATGCCCAACGACGCGGAAGCGGCCCAGGCCATGACCGCGCTCGATGGCAAGGAACTCAGCGGGCGCAATTTGAAAGTCAATGAAGCGCGCCCCAAGGGCGAAGGTAGCGCCCCGCGCGGACCCAGGAATTTTAGCGGTCCCAGCGGCGGCCGCGGGCCGGGCGGCGGCGGTCGTGGTAAGGGCGGCGGCGGCGGACGCGATCGGTTTTCGAACGAGGATTACCGCGAATCCGCGCGGCAACCTCGCGAACCGCGCTGGTAAATTTTTTCATAGAAATGGTTCGCACGGTCCCGGCGCAGCCGGCTCCGCACTTTGCTGTCGAGGAGTCCTATGACAACGACATTCCAGAAGCGTCAAAAAGAAATGAAGCGCATCGAAAAGCGCAAGATGAAGGAAGAGAAGCGCACCCAGCGAAAGGCCGACAAGACCACCCCCAAGGAAGGCGGATTCGATCCCGCTTCCGATCCCGCTCTGGATCCGACCATCGACTGGAATCATTCCAACGAAATCAACTCGCAGGAATAGCTTTCCGGGCTCTGCGCGAGACAATCTCAGACGGATTCGAGCGGCTATCCGCATTCCAACGAAAATATCTCTGTCTTGGCACCTCCCCTGGATTCCTTTCGCAATCCACCCGCGCTCCGGTATAATTTTCTGCGGGTCGTCTAATCCAAAGTCTCACTCAGCTTTTTGCCGCACCGGGCGAAAAGGAAGGGTATGGACTCAGCTCGCTGCAAGTGTTTTGCCCCCATTCTGTTTTTGACCGCCGCGCTTTTGCTGCTGGTTGCTTCCGCCGCCGCGCACGCCGTCCTCTTGGAATCCAGCCCGTCGCTGAATGCCGCCGTCGCGGGACCCGACGTTCCCATAAAACTTCGTTTCAACGTGCGAATTGACGCCGGCCGTTCGCGCTTCACTCTCGTTCGCCCCGACGGCACTACAACTCCACTCGAGCTCGCCAAGGATTCTCCCGCGGACACGCTCTCCGCGCGCGCCAGCGGCTTGGCCCCCGGCGCGTACCGCCTCCGCTGGCAAGCGCTCGCGTCCGACGGCCACATCACGCGCGGGGAAATTCCCTTTACCGTCGCGCGCACCTGATTCATTTTAATGGCCCGCCTCCTCCAAGTCTTCGGCTTCCTCTCCGTATTATTCCGCGGCGCCACGCTCACCTTCCAATCGCTGACCGTAGGCGGCATCGTCTTCCTGCTTTTAGTGGCCCGCGATTCGAACAAACATTCGAACGGCAATTCGAGCGAAGATTCGAACGCGCTCAAAACTTCCTGCCTCCGCTGGATTCGCCGCTCCGCTTTAGCCCTCGCCGCCATGCAAATCGCGTACGTTCTCGCGAACTCCCTCATCCTCATGCAGTCCGCGGACATGACGCTCGCTGACGTCAGCGGCGCAAACTACGTCCTCGCAGGTTTTCTCGGCATTGCCTCCGCTCTGACCATCGCCGCCCTTTCGAACGCGCACCCCTCGCGAAGCTCCGCGCTCCTCCTCCTTCCCGCCGCCGCCATCATCGCCTCTTCCGTGATGACCAGCCACGCGATGGCGCGGCTGGAATTTCGCGCGCCACTCGTTGCCTTCACCGCCCTTCATCAAGCCGCCACCGCCACTTGGCTCGGTGGTTTGCCATATTTGCTCATCGCCATTCGAGGTACTCAGAGCACAGAGTTCGCACGGCAACTCTGCGCCCGCTTTTCGAAACTTGCGCTCGTCAGCGTCTGCGTACTCGCCGCCGCCGGTTTCGTGCTCGGTTTTGCCTACGTCGGCTCGTTCAAAGCCGCCTACGGCACTTCGTACGGCGCGATGGTCACAACAAAAATAGTTCTCTTCGGCCTGCTTCTACTGCTCGGCGCGCTCAATTATCAACTTGTGCGCGCGGGATCCTCGAGCGGCATCCTCTCCAGCCTCAAGCGTTTCGGCGAAGCCGAAATCGGTATCGGCATCACCGTCATTCTCACCGCCGCTTCGCTCACTTCACTTCCGCCCGCTGCCGATCTCAGCAACGATCGCGTGTCCGCCCTGGAAATTTTCGCGCGCATGGCCCCGCGCGCGCCGCGCCTTGGCAGCCCCACCATGCAGGAACTCCCCGAGGACATTTACGCCGCCGAGAAAAAAGCCTTCGAGTCCGGCTCGCTAACCACCGAATCCTTCGTCCCCGGCCAGTCCGGCACGCGCCCCAACACTCCCGCTGAAAAAGCCTGGTCCGAATATAATCATCACTGGGCCGGCATCATCGTCTTGTCCGTCGGACTCCTCGCCCTCCTCGCCCAAGCCGGTCAAGTTTCGTGGGCGCGCAATTGGCCCCTGGCCTTTTTCGGCCTCGCCGTTTTTCTTTTTCTGCGCAGCGATCCGGAAGTCTGGCCGCTCGGCCCCAACGGATTTTGGGTCACCATGGCCGATCCCGAAGTCCTCATGCATCGCATTTTCGTTGCACTGGTCATCGCCCTCGCGGTTTTCGAGTGGCGCGTGCAAACCGGCCGCGTCTCCACTCCCAGCATCCGCCTCGTCTTTCCGCTGCTCGTCGCCTTTTCCGGAGCGCTTTTGCTCACGCATTCCCACAGCCTTGGCAACATCAAAGAAGAAGTGCTCGCCGAGCTCAGCCACATCCCGCTCGCGATTCTAGCCGTGGCCGCCGGATGGTCGCGCTGGCTGGAGCTGCGCCTGCCCTCCGAAAATCAAACGCGCCACCTCGTGGCCCGCCTCTGGCCCGCGTGCATCATGCTGATCGGCGTCGTCCTCCTCAACTATCACGAGATGTAGCCGGTTGCAGCCGATCGCCCAGTATTTTGTGACAAAATGCCGCATTCCCAATCCCCGAATTCGCAGGTATAATCACGCTCCATGGCCCCCGAGCAGGTAGTCACTAAAGCCCCTGGACTGGTGCCCGACGAGCTGAAGCAAGAGCCGCGCTCCAAGGGCATCTCCACCGCGCGCAAGAAAAAACCCAAAGAGCTTGCCGTCATCACCGAGTGCTGCACCGGCTGCGCCGGCTCGCCCGCCTGCGTCGAGTACTGCCCGGTCGAAGATTGTATGTTCTGGGTCCCCGACGAGGACAATCCGCCGTTCGGCCGCATCCAGATCGATCCGCTTCAGTGCATCGGCTGCAAGAAATGCCTCAGCAAGGGCCCCGACGGCTGCTTCCTCGATGGCTGCCCGTGGGACGCGATCGTCATGGTGGACATCGCCGAAGTCGAAAAAGAAGTCGGCCCCATGTCGTATTGAACGCCCGCCTGCATCTATCCTCCTAGGGAAGGCGTCGTGATTCAATTCCTCGCCAAACTCTTCCGCGGCTTCCACCTCATCTTCGGCATTTCCTCGCCTCCCCCAGGCGAAAACGAACGCCAATTTGTGCTCGCCTGGCTCGGCATCCTCGCCGCCCTGGTCGCCTTCTGCGCCGTCCTCTTCTACCTCATCCCCTTCCTCTACTTCCACCAGTAGTCCCGTGTCCGCCTGCAGCATTTTTTTTAGCGCGCCCATCCAAACCCGTCATTTCGAACGATTGTGAGACCTCCTCTCCATCCCGCGCTTCTCGCGGGATGAAATCTCTCTTCTCCCTTCCTAGGGGCACGATAAATCGCGCCCCTCCTGCCCCTCTTGTCCTGCGCTAAGCTCTCCCCATTCCACCGCTGTCAAAAGCCCCGCCCAGCCAACAGCCCTGAAATTGCGGGAACTTCTCGGCGCTGTGAGGGTAAGTGTGGGAGGCGGGTGATTTTGCCGCGAAGGAAAGTGTTGCTTCGAGTTCGTCTGTGGAAAAGCGTGGGGGCGTGCACGATGAGCGAGGAAAAATTGAAAGGCCGGCCGGCGAATGGCTTTATCAGGTCTGGGCAACAACTTTGCATGTGCGGCCACTCCGCCGGCATGCATGTCGCCGTCCGGTATACCTGCCAGGCGCCGGGCAAGCGCAAAGGCTACTGCTCGTGCATGCTGTTTGTTCCGAAGCGCGGGGGGAAAGGGAAGAAGGCGGCAGCCAATGGGCATCTGGCCGGCCTCCGCCGCTTGCCTTTATAGGGCCAGCCTTTTTACCCCGAGCGAAGTCGAACGGCCAAGGCGGGCCGCTTCCTTTTTCCTTGTAGTGGCCGGTCTTCAGACCGGTGCGTTTGTCCTTATAGGGCGTAGCACCGCCGCGCCCTTCCTGTTCTGCGATAAACTCTCCCCATGGCCTCGCAAATCCAAACGCTCTTTACCTGCCTGATCACCCTGCAATTCGCGGTCGTGGCCGCGCACGACCTGGTGGATATCCCCGGCTGGACCCACGGCAGCCAGGTGCGCGCTCTCATCGGTCAGCGCAAACTATGGCTGGCGACCTTGATCAACGCCATCTTCCCCGGCGCGGCGGCTGCCTTCGCCTTCTACTTCTGGAACAAGCCCAAGCCCGGCTTTGTGACCGGCTACTGGATGCTCTATTGCGCGGCGACAGTGGCCTCCGCCATCGCCATGTGGTACATCCCCTACTTCTTCGGCACGACAGAGGAGCAAAAGCGCGACTATGCCAGAATGTTTGCAGGCACGCGCCAGGTTCTCCCCGCTCGCGGCGACAATCCCCGCCCCAACCTTCTCCATCTCTGCTTCCACGCCTTGTTCGTGGTCACCTTGGTCCTCGCGTTGGCGCTAGAGTTCGGTAAGGCCTGAACGCGCGAACACGCCAGTCCCCGACTCCGCCGCTGCCACATGCTCCTCGACCAGAATCACGATCCCTCAAACAGCCACGGCCAGCCTTCCCTGTGCGCCTTCGACGCCATGCGCAGCAAGGCGATCCTTACCGAGCCCGAGCCCTGGCCGCCGAACTCCTCGGCGGCATCCGAAACTTCTCCAAACCCGATTCCGTGAATCGCTTCCTCGGCAATCTCGTCAAACAGCTCGCCCGCAAACGCATCGGCCGCCGCGCCGCCCTCGCCCTCGCCTATATCTCCCAATTGTTCCTCAACACTTTCCCCGCCATGCAACGCCAACGAGACGATGAGGAAATGCACGTAGACCTTACCAGGGAGCTCCTCGCCGACCTCGGCAAGCAGAAAGATTTATGATAAACAGAGGGAAGCGTAGGTAGTCGAAGGGGAAGTCCAGATGAAACCAATTGCTGTTTTGGCGCTGCTGGTTGTTTTGAATGGATCGTCGGCGCCGGCTGGGGCTCGAAGCGTCAGTCGTACAGATGATTCGCGCCAGTCCGAGAAGGAAGCGCAGAAAAAGCAGAAAGCACTGGAAAAATACCGCAGAGCGCAACAGAAAGCGCAAGCGAAGGCGCAGCGGAGAGAAGATAAGAAGCAGCGAAAAGCAGCGGCGAAATACGAGAAAGAGCAGCGGAAACTGCTCAAGAACGCGAATCGCCCCGCGAAACAGGCGTCGTAGGCCGTGCGACTACGGCATGGGGGCCTGAGCCTTCGTCGCGAAACAGGGGATGTGCAGTGAAGGACTCGGGAGGCTCCAGCTCGGATCGCAGCACCTCGGAGGGCTTATAGAGATACTCTTTGCCACACTGATCGCACCGGACCGTGAAACGCTGATCGATGGCAGGGCGAGGCGTAATGGCGTCTGTTTCGGCAAGCAGAATCCTGTGCCGGAAAAACAGATTCTTCCGCATGTGGAACCAATAGTTCTTGCAGGGTACGACCCAAAAATAACGGCTATCTTCCCACATGCGAGTAGCCTCCGAGGGGTCACAAAGGCGGGCGGGTCGTCCGTGGCCGGAATGATACCAAATCCGGTCCGCCGGCGCTCGCAGATTTCCGCCACGCGCCGCACCTTCGGTGGCCAAGAGTGGGTAGCGGCGAACCAAGGTCCGTGCTATAAGACTGGAATGACCAAAGCAATCGAGAAGTGGCTCCTGTATACACACATCGCTGGTGAGTTCACGCCGCTGTCGAAGCCCTTCGAGACGAAGGAGCAGGCAGAGAAGGCGCGCGCGAAATATCCGGAGCGCAAGCGCAAGACAATTGGGCTAGGCGTGATTCTGGTCGAGAAATAACCGAAGCGCGTGGTGGCGAAGCGACGTGCCCTCAGGGCTGGATTTGCACGAGATCGGCCGGGGGCTTCGGTTTTGCCGCGCCGGAAGGCCACCGCGAAGGTCGTAAGGAGTGTGATCGAACGCGGTTCGCCAATAAACCGACTCCGATCGAACCTCGCACGAAATGATCGATCTTAACGGGACCCGCCAGCTTGATGGTCCGAATCCAGTGCAACGCGCTACTGATCGCACAACCGCACTGCGAGCAATCCGGCGCGCCTCCAAAAACGCAAGGCTCCACGCGACTCTGCAGATCGGCCGAATAATTCGCTGACATTTTGGAGAACAGGCAATCCTCTGGATTGCTGGGAGGGTGTACGAAAGCCCGTATCATGCCCTCGGTGAGCAGGAGTTTTGGATATTGGCGACGCAAAGAAATCAACTGGCGCGCCATGACTTCGCGATCCTCCGAAGTCAGCATTTCGGCACTTTGTTCGCCAAGCTGAGGAGTGTAAACGCTCACCCAGAGACTGTTCATCTCAGGGCGCGCGTTCCAGAAGGAGACATACTCTTCGAGGTAGCCGGGCCTCGCCAGCATGGGGCGCGTAATGACCCAATGGATGTTGACCTCGCGGCCTTCGATGTTCTTAAGGATGCGCTCATAGGTCGCGGGCTTGCGCCGAATATCGTGGTGCTCTGGAAGGCCGTCCACGGAGACGGCCACACGGACACGAGGGATGTTCATCCACTCCGGCGGGATGGGAATTACGGCGCTGGTAACAACGAGCGTGAACACACCCAACTCGCTGAGAGCGGGGAGAATCCGGCTCAACTCACGATGGCGGACCAAAGGCTCGCCGCCCACCAAGGAAACATGGAGAGGTTCGTGCTTTCGCACGAGTCCCAGGACACCATCAACCAGCGCGTCTCCGCGCAAGTCATTCAGTTCGCGCAGGGTGACTTCGCCGCCCAGGTGCGTCTCACCATAGGCATAGCAACCCGGGCAGGTGAGTGGGCATTCCCGAGTGATCTCAATGGACAGCATCGGGACCTTACCGCTCAAAATCCTCCACCAAGCCGCCAGTATACTGCGCGGAGTAAGACTAGGATTGGGGGTGGTCGCAATCATACGAATGTCTGATGCAATTGGCGGGAGGAGGGGTGCCTCTTTTTGACGTTCGAATTCATGCCGATTAGTGCCTCCCATGGAAGAGGCGCAAGCGTACGGGACGCGGTTCAAGCGGCGAATTGTAGCACTTTCCAATTGCCAGTTATCACTTAAGTAGCATACTACACGTACTTTCCTTGCTACGTCTGGCACGATGAGAAGAGACTTGGGGTGACCCTCCCAAGGACGTGCCATGGGTATTCTCGCCTACCGGAAGCAGCGCAGAGTCCTAAATTCCGCCGTGCAAACGATGCGATCTCGCGGGATTGCGGTGAGCGGACCGTACCGCCGGCGGGACGGCACGTTGCTATTCAGTGTGGCGGATTGCGTCGTGACGGAAGAGGAACTGCTCCGCTTGCCACGCGACGAACGGCTCGAAGCAAGCAATGTTCAAGAGATTCTGGCGGCAATCAAAGAGCGGCCTTCATGAAGAAGGGGAAGTACTTCAATTTGTGCTTGGCGATCATCTTCCTGGTGGCCGGGAGTTATTTGCTGCAGCAGTCCGTGCGCGATTCTGGTCCGAATGCGGAGGAAGGGATTCTGGCCGGGGCGCTATTGTCTTCGCTGGCACTCGTGGCGGTGTCGTGGTCCGTCAAGGCGCACCAGGGGATGAAAGCGGTGGAGCGGCACATGAAAGGGCGCTGAAAAGAGGTGGCCCTAAGGGATCGCCTCTAGATATGATTACACGCCGGTGGCGGTTACTCGCGGCCTCCGAAGAGACGGAAGACGACGCCGGCGGAGGCCCAGTAGTTGTTCTGATGGGCGTTGGTGCCGAACGAGGTGCGGTAGTAGTCCACGTCGAAGACGCGGATGTCCCAGTGGCGGGATGGGTGAATATCCAGGCCGCCGCCGATTTTATACGAGAGACAGTTACTCGAAGTGTTGTAGCCGCTGGTGCCACTCACGGAAGTGTCTTGGCGCGAGCCGCCAACGAGGGCTTCGGCGAACGGGGTTATGCCCCAGCGATTTCGCCCGCGGCGGAAAAAGCGCGGGCCGTAATGATTTCCATAGAGGACATATTTAGTGCCGCCGATGGTGACGACGTTGTAGCTGGTGTCCGCGGTAAGTTGTAACCACGGTTTGAGACTCCAGCCAAACGAACCCAGTGCGCCATTGAGGTTGCTACTGGAACCGCCGCCAACCAAACGCGCAAACGAGTAGCCGCCAAAGAATTCCATTAAAGGGGCCGTTCGAACGCTCGGGAGAGGCTTTTCCCAGCTCGTTGGGGAGCTGGCTGGCCGGATGGGTGCAGCAGCGGGTTGAGAGGCGGGCGCGGGATCCGGTTGCGGTTGCATGGCCGCTGGCTGAGGTGGCTGCGCGATGGTTGCGGCAGGCTCCGGGGCATTCGAAGTGGGCGCGGGCGAAGTGCGCGCGGAGGCTATTTCCGCAGCCGGCTGAGACGGCGCGGGAGGCTGCGCCGAAACTGGTTGCGTCGAAGCCGATGGAGCTGAGGCGGGTTGAGGCTGCGTGGGCGCGGATGGCGCGGAGTTCAGAGTGATTTCCGCGGTGCTCGAGGCAGATGCCGGAGAAACGGACGCAGACGAGATGGCTGCAGACGTAGCAGGGGCGGACGCTTGCGCCGGGGGAGGCGTTGCGGCTGCTTGCGCCGGTGAGGGCTGAGGCTGCGCGGGCGGATTCGGTTTAGCGACGGGCGCGGGTGTGCTAGGGATTTTAGTTTTGACGGAAGCCATTTGTACGGAGCCGGTGCGTTGGACGGATGTTGCGTTACGGTCGAGCGCGATGATGCTCGAATAGACGTAGCCCACTTTTCCATCGCTCGTTTGAATTTGGGAGAAAACAAAGCCGTAGACCAGGATGGTGAAGCGCTCGCCGCAGGACACAGTTGCCACTATGTCGGGAGACTTCCTGGGCTTGCCGAAAACCGGGGTGCCTTCCGAATGGCTGGAGCAGTCAACGAAGCCGACGTCGTCAGCCCACGCGGCTGAGGCCGCCAGAAAAGAAAGGCCCACAAGAATAAGGATTCGCATGCGGAACATCGCCCCCTCCTCGGCTCGGCCACACCGCGAGCCCTAAGGAAGCATAGCGAGGGTGAAGAAGGGTACGTCAGATGGACCGAGGGGCAGGGTGTTCCAAAGCGCTACTGTCCGTGCTGCCGGGGAGCGCCTGTACCGGGTAGCGCAAAGCCTTTGGGGACCTAGCGGGGGAGTTGGCCGGAAAGGATTAAGATTTGTGGGTATAGAACGTTTGCCGATTTGGAGGTTCGGGAGGCAGTTCTAGATTAGGAGCCGACTATGGGCGCAACCGAGACATCAAAGGAGAGGGCGAAGAGCGCTGCTACGGAGACGTGTGTCGTGCCTCTGGACCTTGAACCTTCGTTAATGTGTTGCTGCGGCGGGAAAGCGCGCGGGCCTGAAGATCCGCTACTACGAAACCTTACATAACGGCTCGGTGAGGAAATACGCGTCAGGAGTTCATCAGTAATTGATGGGATTTTAGCGGAGCTTTAATCCGTCCTGCGGGGAGACGTGTGAATTTGACAGGCTCGTAGGAGGGTCACTTGAACAAGATATTCTTTCCAGCCGCAGTATTAGTCTGTCTAGTATTTGGAGGAACCGCACTCGGATTGCTCGCCCAAGGAGATGGGGATCATGGGCGTTCCGATCACTTTGAATTCAGAGACGATAGCCTGGTGTTGAGCCGCAGCGTATACGAAGGAACGGCTTCAACCATAACGATTGGCGAGGTGTTGCCGCGGGGATGCGCGGGCGGGCCGAACGGAAGCACGGTCGTTGCGGTGCCGCTCACCGCTGGCGGCACGACGAACGTAACGGTGACGTGCGGAGTCGCAACAGACAACGGGGAAGCGCCGAACCTCAACGATTCGCACAATGTTTGGAACAACTCCGGCTCCGATGGCAGTTTTGGCGTTAGTTCGCCGATCTTTCTGGACAACCTCTCCACCGATGGACGGCTCTTGCGAACTCTCCCGATTCCGAGCGACCGGATTGTGACTAGCTTTAGCTCGAAATCAGAGCTGGCGCTGAACCGCTCGATTGACGGGAGGTCGATCACGTTCATGGGCTACCATGGCGGTCCGGGCTGCGGAGGCTTTCCGGTTTCTCCGACCGCGCCAAACTTGATCGATGTATCGGCTTCCAGTACGCCGGGCATCTGCGATCCAACAAACTCTGTCATTTCAAGTTTTGTGAGTACTCCGGTTACGCCCACGGCGTACTACCGGGCCGTTGCAGAAGTGGATGCGGATGGTCGTTTGAGTATCACCGATGGAAACGCGTATAGCGGAGATAACGGGCGCGCGGCCATGAAGGGCGCGAACGGCATGTATTACATGGTGGGGAACGACAACAGCGGGAACCTGTCCAAGAAACAACTCCCGCTTACTCCGATTGGAGTAGATCTTATTAATGGGACGGGCGCAGAAACGCTCGTGCCTGACGGGACGCCGCCGGTGCCGCCGAACATCGGTATGATCGGGCGCTTGCTGTTCGGGTCGGACAAACCGGGCAAGGATACGAACTTCCGCGGGATGACGATCTTCAACAACACGCTGTACATTTCCAAGGGCAGTGGCGGGAATGGCATCAACACCGTGTATCAAGTGGGAACCGCCGGCACACTGCCAACAGGAAGTGCGGCGGATCTTGCGAAGATGCCGATTACGATTCTGCCGGGATTCCCCAACACTCTGGCGAGCACTTCGACATCGTTTCCCTTCGGGATTTGGTTCGCTAACGAAACTACATTGTATGTTTGCGATGAGGGCGACGGAACACTGGTGACGCCCGCGGTGAATGGAAATGTGGCGGACGCGCAATCGTTGGCCACGGCCGGCTTGCAGAAGTGGAGTTTGGTGAATGGAACGTGGACCATGCTTTACGTTCTGCAAGATGGATTGAATATCGGTGTGCCCTACGGCGTGGAGAATTATCCGCCAGCGATAAACCCCGCAACCGGGGGATGCCGGAACATCACCGGGCAGCACAACCACGATGGAACGGTGACGATTTACGCGATTACGTCCACAATTAGCGCGAACGGCGATACGGGCGCGGATCCGAACAAGCTGGTGAAGGTTAGGGACCGGCTGGATGCCACGACGTTGCCGACGGGCGATGGCGATAACGACAGGGATGACGGGCTGGGCCACTTTGTGACGATTCGTTCGGCTAAGGCGGGCGAAGTGTTTCGCGGAGTGGCGTTCGCTCCCAAAGAACATGGTGATGACGACCATAGATGAGAGGTAGAAAGAAGATGCAAAAAAGTGGCTGAGCCGGGTGGTGCACCGGCTCAGCTTTTTTCCTGCGACTAGCGATCTCGGTCCAACTTACGCTCGCGGTCAGCGGCAAAGGCCAGGCAAGCGCGGATATCTGGTTCGGTCCGATAAGGGAACTTGCGCAAGATGTCGGTGTGCGTCATGCCACTGGCCAGGGTTCTCTAGCACGTCATAGACAGTGACGCGCAGTCCGCGAATGCACGGTTTGCCGTTTCGTTTGCCAAGATCCATGGTGATGATGCCGGGCTAGTTCACAATATCCTCACTTTTTTGAAACAACGCTCTGGGGCAAAAGGGGAACACGCAGTGGATAAGGGGTCCGTTTCCGTTTAGGCCACTGCGCGTCCAAGTGAACGTGGATTGGCGATCAAACGGGGGTAAACCTTTTTTTTCCTGCAACCATAGTGGTATCCTCCGCCGAGGGCTTGCTTTCCACGATAGAACTTCGAGGCTCTTCTTATGCAAATCGCGAACTGGCCTTCTTTCGTCTTGCGTGGGGTGGGCATCGCAAACTTCATTTTTGCCAGTGTGGGTCTCTTCTTCTTAGCCACTTCGGTATTTGCGATCCGGGAAAAAGCGGTGGGAAATACGCCCGAACAGCCATATTTTCTGCTGGCTTTTTGGGCGATGACGACCGTTAATCTTGTGATCTTGACCCTCCTCATTTTCGGTGGAATCAAGCTCTTACAACTTAGGACTTTGGGCGTCCTTGTCTGCAACGCGGCATTTGCTGCTGAGATTACCTACTTCATGACGCTCGGTATTCTGTGGAGAGCAGTCCCTCCCGCCGTTTCCATGAGCATCGCCGCCGCAACGGGCGTGGGTAGCATGGGGTTGTCCCCGCAGTTGATTTGTGGATATCCCCTGGTCGCTCTCATTTTTCTGAATTTACCCCGCCGACGGCTCCAGGCAATCATCTGAATCGCCTACCACATGCTCAATTAACGCCGTATCGTCCATGTGGAGTGCTGGTACGGGACATGTCCGGTTTTCCGACTAACCCGGCGAGTGGAATCACTTCCGGTTTGCCCGTCATTAATCGGGCGCAATAATCAAGATCACGCCGCAGACTACCACCTTCGGCTGGGGAGTTCTGAAACCGATTTTCCTTCCAACCGTCTGAATACTTTGATCTATCGCGGAATCTCCGGGAGCCAGCTCACGCGCCGCATGTTGATACGTATGTTTGCTCTCGGCCTGCTCCCGATCTCATCGGTTGCACAGATTAGGTTGCAAGACGCTGACCCGCCGTATACTCCCTAGAGAAAGGAACGACATCGGAAATGAAACGAATCCTATTGAGTGCTCTTTTGTTAAGCGGCACGATGTTGGCCGTCGCCCAAGTGAAGAAGGAAGATCTGGCCACCAAAAATACCGCCAGTCCGGGCGCCGAAACCAGCGTCACCGTCAACGGCAAGAACATTTGGATCTACTACCACGCCCCCTCCGTCAGGGGTCGCCACATTTTCGGCGGCGCCGGCGCGCTCCAGCCTTATGGCAAGGTATGGCGTCTGGGCGCCGATTACGCCACTGTTCTGCACACCGACGCCGACCTCGACCTGAATGGCCTCGCCATTCCCAAGGGCGACTACACCCTGTACGCCGACCTCGACAACGGCCAGTGGAAGCTGATCGTCAACAAAACCCTGATGGACGGCGCCCGCCACATCTGGGGTGTCGGGGTCTCACCGGACGGCATTCGCGAGGGCAGCACCACCGATGATCCGGCCACCGAACTGGGCCGAGCTTCGCTCACCATGGGCAAGCCGTCATCTCCGGTCGAAACCCTCAAGATCACGCTGTCGGGCACCGGCGGCGCCAAGGGAAAACTGCTCGTCGAATGGGAGAATGTGACCGCGTCGGCTCCCTTTACCGTAAAGTAATGGCCTCCGGCGGCGTGTACTCTGTAAGAAACGCCGCGCTGGGCGAATCGACGGCGCGTGTGCAATTCTTTGGAATGGTTGTTGCCTACGGGGGAATAGTTGAGAGTGTAATCGTGGCGTGCTTGTTCAATCACGCGCGTTAACGTGAGTTCCATTGTGCAAGTTGAAATTGCATAAAAAATCTCCGCGCCGAGTCATGCTGGGAAAGTTTACCGCCGGCGCTTTGTGTCGACGCGCTTGGCGGCCACCTTGCTCGTCGATGGGGCGACTTGCTTCGCCATCTGCGCCTGCCCCGCCTTGGTCATCAAGCGCGATTGTTCGTACATCTCGATCCACTTCTCGCTCGAAATCGCCGAGATCAGCTTGCCAATCGCTTCGAGCGGCAAATCGCCGGGCGACTCGAAATGAACGCAACACTTCCCCATGTCGAGCTTCTTCCCCCCGCCTTGAACGCCGCCTTCAACTGCTCGAGCTGACTCGCACTCCAAAACGCGCCCATCAGGTAGAGCGAGCAGTAGTTCTTCTGCGACGAGATCGCGACGTAGCAGATCGGCTGCTTGTTGTAAGTGTCTGGATATCGAGACAGGGGGATCGTCCAGCCGATCGTGCCCCAGACGAGGCACTCATCGTAGCCGCGCGGAATGTGCTTGTTCACGAGTGCGCGTACCGTCGCGATCGTCTTCGCACGATCGGCGGGGAGTGAGGCGATGTATTGCGCTGGCGTCTTGACGTTCGATGGTGGTTTCATGGATTCGTCGTCTTCCCGAACGAAGTGTATCACCGAACGTTTGAAAACCGGCCAGCGGCAAGGGCTGAGAGTATCGCGTAAGTCCTAGCCGTGCGCAAGCACGGCGTCTTTTGTTCGTTCTTAAAGTCATCACCAGAAGAGGAGGCGTTGGTGCTTGTGGAAATCGCGCAGCGATTTCCAAGGCGCAGTGGGCGCGTTCTCGGCGTCCATGGCGCCGGCTCCGCCTCAAAGGTCGCTAGGTCCCGAGCGGTTACCGGAGTGGGTTCTGGTGCTTCATTCGACGAGACTATGGTGGATTGCTGTCAAAGCTCCGAGCAAGTGTTGCCCCAGTGGGACCAAAAGTCTAAGCGCCAATCAAACAACACGTCAGATTTTGGTGCGCCAGTTTCTTCTAAGTGAAGATTTTGCTTGAGGTCGAAATAAATCTCTGAAATGTCTCCTGCATGACTTGCCTGCAAGGGTTTTTGTTTCTCGGTAAAGTCGAAGATTGTCCAATATGCGTCGAGGAGGCCAATTGACCCACTTTCGCCAAGAACACTTCAGTCCCGAGATGAGGCGCCGAGTCTACAGCTTCAATGAACTTCGTTGCAGCAGCACGGAATTTCTGCATCAATTCGATATTATCGCTCATGGGTGAAAGCGATTTTAGTCTACTTGTTGCCTGACCGCCTTGCCATCGTTGTAAATCGGAGTCAGGTCTTGAGAGTGGCGGGTTTGAGCACAAACGGCGACTTAACCTTCGCATTTGCAGTAGATTAGGGCGCAGGATGAATTTCTTGCGGGAATTCTCCGGTAGATGTCGATTTCGGCGTTCGCGGTTCGACGTAGAAGTGAGGCCGGGAAGTGAGCTTCGCCGACCATGGAAACTCGTTCAGGAGAATGACGATGAAATTCATGCTGATTCTAAAATCCAGCAAAGACTCCGAAGCTGGGAAGATGCCGAGCGAGGAATCGATCGCCGCGATGGTGAAGTACAACCGAGAGCAGGCCAAAGCGGGAATTCTGGTCGATGCGGCGGGTCTGTACCCCAGTTCCAAAGGCGCGCGAGTCCGATTCTCGGCCGGCGGAAAGAAAACGGTGATCGATGGACCATTCACCGAATCGAAGGAGCTGGTCGGCGGCTACTGGATTATTCAGGTGAAGTCGCTCGAAGAAGCGATCGAGTGGGCGAAGCGATCTCCGGTGGCGCCGAACGGTCCGAACCAGGAGACCGAAATCGAAGTACGAGAGTATATCGAGTTCGAATGACTTTCCGCCGAGTCACCACGAGCGACCGCCATGCGGGCAGACCCTCTTGGGCTTCTTTGGTGGACGGCGAGCGTGTGCCCACTCGCGCGCGCAGATCGGACAGCCACTTGGCACTGGTAGTCGCATTCTTTGGGCTTTGGGGTGGCCAGAGCACGGCTGGCCAACCCATAACTAAGAACGACAAGACAAATAACTTAGCGCGGCAACTCTAAGGGATTCTCTACTCTACGAGGCGGAACTCGATGCGAAGGCGGGCGGAAAAATCGACGGGCTTTCCATCGCGCATTGCGGGCGTGAACCGAATCCGCTGCGCGGCACGAATCGCTTCGTCGTCCATACCGAAGGAGAGACCGCTTACCACGCCGATCACTTTAATCTGGCCTGAGGCGAGGAAGATCACCTCCAGCACCACGTCGCCCTGGATTTTGCGCTCACGCCCTTCGGCGGAATAGGCAGGATTTGGCTTGTACAGAATAGTCACACCAGCCGAAGCGCTTGCGGCAGCGCCGCCACGCCCGGAGCCATCCGAAGCCACCGTGCCGCGCAGGCCTTGCGCGCCTGCGGTGCCGTTGCCGTAGCCGGGACCTCCGGGCAAACCGGGCGAGCCGGCGTGATTGATGTTGCCGCGGCGGTTCGGATTTCCCGGTCCCGCGATTCCGTTCGGGTCTCCAAAGCCGCCGGTCTGCACTTTGCTCAATGCGGCATTCACTGTGCCCGGCGCAGGATTGCCGGGACCGGGATTGGGCTTCACTTCTTCCTTGGGAGCTTTTGGACCGTTCGACGACAGCACAATCTCGGGTTGCTTCAGATTTTGCTTCAACTCGAGGGACTCCACCTCCACCGTGTGCGCCTTGGGCACGAGCGGTTTGAGATTCAGAAAGACGTGCGGCTGCTTGGGACTCAGCTGCGGCACGAGCGGAGGAGGCTCGGGCACTTCCGGCTTCAGCTCCGGCGCTTTGGGCTCGACTTTGGGCTTGGGTTTTGGCTTCGGTGGCGGTCGAGGCGCGGGAGGCTTCGGCGTTTCGGGCGCCACGGGAATTTCGGTCACCGGCTGCATCAGCTCGATCACATCAAATTTGAGCGCCGTCTTCATCGTCTGCGGAAAGATCATCGGACTGAGAAGCGCGAGGCCCAAGATCACCAATTGTCCCGCGGCGCTCAGGCCGACCTGGTTCCAGCGCGGCTTGGCGTCAGGCAAAAGCTCGAATCGGGCAGAAACGCCCTGCCGCACTAGCAGCCTCCGGGGCGGGGAGAGCGTGGGGACTTTCACTGGTTCCGGATTTTCGCGGACCGGTTTCAGCTCCGGGCGCGGAGGAGGCGGCGGAGCAGGTTTTCGTTCGAGGATCGGCGTGTGAATGTGGATATCGACGGACCGCAGTGGGACCGAAGGTGTTGAGGCAATTCCGGGCGGAGGCGCCAAGCCTCTTTGTAGCGCGGGTTTCCCGTGGCTGAGACCTGGATCGGTGCCTAGGCGAAACGGTGCTGGTTTTCCTTCGACAAGTCCCGGTGCGGGGGCAAGGCCCTTGCGGCTGGGTTCCACGTTCCCGGCCGGCGCGAGCCCCTTGTAAAAGGGATCTGTCGGCGGGTTCGGACGCAGCTGCGATGGCCTGGATTCAGCAGCGTGCGCTGATCCAAGACTCTTACGTTCCCACTCGGGGACGGGCTTACAGGCGGTGGGCCTCGATTCGGGAATGCTTGAGAGCGGGGAGGGGGTCGGACGGTTCAAGTTCGGGTCCGCAGCAGGGCGGGGCCGCAGCGATTCCGCTTCGACTAGAGAAGTATCGATCTCGCCGGGCTGCGCATAAGCGCTGCGCGGTCTATATCTTGGAGAATCCCCCATGAGCACAGACTAGCCCTCATGCGGCTAGGTGTCATCTGTACAGAGGGTCAGTTTCGGGACAGGACCCCGCGCTAAAAGGGACAGATCAAGCGCGACCTTGATTTCCGGTAACAGCCGGAGTGGCATGGCCCGAGAGCTGGGTGTCTGGTACTTCGACTTAACCAGAAGATGTTCCAAATGGGACAGTTTTCCCACGTGTCCTATCCCACTCTACCCCGGTAAGGACGTACCGAGTTGACCGGCGCGCCACTCTTCGCCTGAGGTGAAAAAAGGAGGCTCCAATGGTCGTTCGTGGGCGCAGATATTTTCCACTAATTGCTGCTGCGGTGGGGTTGTTTCCCGTGGGCACGTCTGCGCAAGGCCTTCCCGTAATCGCGGCCGAGCCGCGGCTCACTCTATCTCAGGTTGTTGAGAAGCTGGTCCAGAAGAATGCGGAGCGCGCCAAAGCCCTTGAAAGCTATCGCGGCAAACGTACCTACAAAATTGACTATAAGGGCTTTCCCTCCGCGCTTCGCGGGGAAATGATCGTGGAGATGACCTATGCCGCTCCGGCCAAGAAAGATTTCAAGATTCTGTCCGAAAGCGGAAGCAAATGGATCGTCAAACGAGTTCTCAAGCGGTTAATCGAAGCGGAGAAAGAGGCTCAGGAAGCAGCGATCCGAACGAGCGTTGAACTCAACACCCAGAACTACGATTTTACATCGCTCGAACGGCAAACGGACGCTGGTGGCTGCGGCTATGTTCTCGGGATCCAGCCTAAAGTGCCGAACAAATTCCTTTACCGCGGTCGTATCTGGGTTAATGACCAAGACTTCGCGGTGTGTCGAATCGAAGGCGAACCAGCTAAGAACCCGTCGATCTGGATCACAAAGACTGAGATCCACCACAACTATCAGAAGTTCGAGGCCTTTTGGCTTCCCGTGGAAAATCAGAGCGTTTCGAGTCTGCGCCTGGGCGGCCGCGCTACGCTGACCATCACGTATCAAGACTATGAAATCAATTCTGTCCATCCCATGAAGGACAATTCTGCCTCTGCGGGCCACTAGATCACATCGTCTCGACTCTGAGCGCCGACCATGGATGTTTACTTATCAAATCAGTAACACAGTTGCTAGAGATGCGGAATTGGCGCCGGTAAGGGGCTACTCAGGCACAACTTCGGATTTCACCTGGGCCGCTCGGGAAAGGGATCACCGGAGGATGGAGGGAGAGAATCCTGCCATGCTCGGCTCAGTTGGGAATTAGGCCGTAGACTTCGAGTTCTCCCAGCACAGAAGAGTCGTTGCCCCGAGTGCCGACGTAGACCTTGCCATTGGCAACGGTGGGCACAGTAAATTTTACGGCGTGTCCTGGAACGTCACGATTCGCGGGGGCTTGTGAGCTATTCCACAGTTCGGTAGCGAGATTGGTGGCATCGTAGGCATGGAGTACCGTAGCCCCGCAACCTGGGGATTGAGGAGTGCAATAGAGACGATTGTCCAGCGTCCAAATGATGCCGTTGGTCGCTCCATTGGATGATACCGACGGCGTAGCGCCAGGGAATCCGTAGCTCGTGGATGATTGAGAAAAAGGCGCGCCGTTGAACATGCCTGTGGTGCTGTTGAATACAAATTGCTTGAGGGCGCCGACACCGGCGACATACAGATTGTTCTGCCAATAGACAGGCGTAGCGAAGATGGAGTTGCCCACGTTGATGCTTTGGATGACGTTGTTGGTGGAACTGCTGAATTTTCCGAGGTTATCGCGATTGAGAAGGAACAGATAGCCCTGCTTGCCTCCTCCGATGATGAGGTGAGCTACCGGACCCGCGGGCTGATCAACGAGAATTGTTGCGGCTCCGGAGCCGAAATCGGTGTCATTGGCGTCGAGGGAAGCTTGATCGAGAGGAGTGAAGTAATCTGCCACGGAGAGACCGCCGGCGGAGCTAAGTTTTACGACGCTATCACCATAGTTCGAACCGCCGGTGTTTGCGTCGAAGGTTCCGTTGCCGGTGATGAAAAAGAGATTGCCGGCAGAATCGACCGCGGGAGCGCCGCCGCCCATCCAGATGCCTCCGCGGGAATAGGAGAGCGTGCCAACCTGATTGGGCGTGGTGTTGAACACGGCGTTGGCTACGGGAACGAGTGTAGATGCATCAAAGCCAATCACCCACCCGTGGTAGGGATCGTGGTCTTCGTGGGAAGCCCAAGCGACATAAACCACACCATTGGAAAGAACGAGGCCGGGGCGCTGGCTTTCATTGCGCGAATCGAAAGCGACTTGTCCTGCCACAGAGCCAGCCCCGGTGCCGGGAACAGAAATGGAAGAGCCGATGCTATAGGGTGCGACCCGTTCGTTGCCGGTAAGCAGGTCGATCGCGTGCAGTCGCTGAAAGAATTGCGTACTGGCGTTGACCGACTTGCTGACGACATAAATGGTCTTGGTAGTTGGGTCGATGACGGGCGTGCCGGTGATACCGACTTCGGGGGAAATGTCTCCGTAACCGCTGCCGACGAGCGCGCCTGCTCCGGCAGAGGGAACGGAAGTTTCGCCGGCAGTACCACCGTGTGTGGAGTCGACCAAATTGAGGTGCCAAAGCGTCTTGCATGGAGTGGCATCCGCATCAAAGGCATAAAGGCTTTCGTGTTGCGTGGCCACGATGATGACGTTGTGAAAAGAACCAGCTATGGTCAGATTCGGGACCCAGAGTGGTTGGGCATAAATTGCACCGTCGGCTTGACAGGAAAAGAGCTTGCCGAAATTAGACGTATTGACGTTGGCGGTGGTAAGAGCAAACTCGTGGGTGTTCGTGCCGTCACGGGAGAGGTTGTTGTGATAGGTGAGAACTCCGGAGAGATCGGTGACTCCGATGGAGTTTGAGGCGCTCTTGGTGACGTCAGCAACACTGGTGGCGGTAATCGAGTAGATGCCTGGGGTGGAAGGGGCGACGTAAGTAGCAGAGTTAGAGGTTACATTGGCGAAGGTGCCGCAGGAGATTCCGGAACAAGCTGGGCCGGAAGCCGACCACGTTACACCGGCAGCAAAGACATCGTTCTGCACGTTTGCAATAACGGACAGTGTCTGCGTGATTGCAAGACCGCCGCGTTTGGGAGAAATCGCGACACTAAGCACGGCAGAAAATCCTGTGACCGTGATGGTTGCAGATGCGCTTTTGGCAGTGTTCGCGACGGAAGTGGCGGTCAGGGTCACCGTGGCGGGACTTGGCACATTCAGGGGAGCTGTATAGGTGATGGGAGTTCCGGAAGCACTTGTGGCCGCGGAAATAGTTCCACAGGGGCTGCCGCTGCAACCTGCGCCGGAAAGCTCCCAGCGTACTCCGCGATTATGCCGGTCATTGCGCACGTTAGCCGTAAACGTCTGGGAACCGCCTCCCGCTTGGACACTGGCGGTTGCTGGGGAGACCGCTACGGTGATGCGGGATTGCGCGGGGACTTGCGGTACGAATGCGAGACCCAGCAGAAGGAGTGCTGTAAAGGAGGTAAGAATTGACTGCCAGGATGCGCGGTGGATTTTCGCAGGCATGAGCGAACTCCTTCCATGAACGAAACGAGTGGATCGAAGACCCATGGATGTGGACCGATAGCATCAGGCCGGGATTGATGGAGGGAAGTATAAGGAAGCAGGCAGAAATTGCAAATAGAACGAAGGGACAGTGTTCAAAATTGCCCAGTCGGACAACCTACGCGCGGGATGTGCTGTTTTGGTGTAATCGCACCTTTGAATGGTTAGCGCGCGGCGCGGTCGCGGATGGATTTTTCGGTGAGGAGGGCTTGTTGGCGGACACGGTCGGAGATTTCGGGGACTTTGCGCTGGTAGACGCGGATGGAGGGGAGGTCGTCTGTCTGGCCGATGAGATAGAGTGCACGGAGGGCTTCCCAGACTTGTGCGTCACCGGGATCTACGATGGCGATTTCGCTTCCCGCGGCCACGTTTGTTCCCGGGGCGACAACGAGCGAGCGGATGCGCCCGGTGATAGGCGTGCGTACTTCGTTCGTTAGTTCACCGTTCCGGATTTTTGCGATGAGGCCGTTCTGGTGGATGGCAGTTCCGACTTTATCGGTGTCGGTGACGCGGCCCGCGCTGGGGGTGATAATTTGCGCGGGCTGTAATAGGGCGACGATTTGAAGGCGGCCGGAGGCGTCGCCGAAGCGCACTAAGGAAAGCGCGGCATTTCCGCGCACCATCGGGGAAGGATCGCTCAACATTTTCAAGAGCGCCTCGTGGAAGCCGGCTTGGGAGGTGTCCTGGCCCATGACCCAGGCGTCGGTGTTACGCACTTCTTCGACCGGATGGGTGGAGAGACCGATTAGCTGGGGATACAAGGGAGCGACGGCAGCATCGTGATGGGTCATGTGTTCGCCGAGCTGCACGAGGGCGTGCTGAATGTGGCGGGGATGTTTTTCGTCGGCCAAGTATTCAGTGATTTGTGTATCAGAGAGCTGACGGCCGAACCAGGTGTTCCACCAGAAGAGAAAAGGCATGAGGACGATGAGCCAGGCGGTGAGGAAGAAGAGCGCGCGGTTGCGCGGGGACATTTTGTGGTGCGGGGAGGCCGAGGAATGTTCCGCGGCGACTTCCGGCGGACTGCCAGCAGGGTGAGAGGACGGTGGACTTGCCATGTCTTGCCTGGTTCTCTAACTTTCTTCGGAGGGCGGCGCGGGCTTCGCGGTGGCGGGTTCGACTTTGGGCTTACCCAGGAAGCCGTGGGCGCGAAGCTCCCAGAAAACATTTAGGAAAAAGATTCCTGAGATGCTCAGCATGATGAGGCATTCGAAGAGGCCGTCGACAGTGGTGATGGTTCCGCTGATGATGATCCAGGCGATCCCTGCGAGAGGGATCAGGCCGAGCAAGATCGAAATCAAGAGCATCAGAGGGAGCAATGGACCTCCTCAAGCCAAATGCAAGAGCTGTGCTTGCCGAGAGTGGCGCAGCAAGCTGCGCCACTACAAAAGAAAGAGTGCTTACCTCACGGCTTGAACGTGGCGTCTAGCGTTTTGGTGTCTTTGGCGGCTAGCGTCACTTTGACGTCTTGCTCGCCGAGTTTTTCCTGGACGAAGGCGATGGTGTAATCGCCGGGCGGCAGGCCCTTGATCTCAAACTTTCCGTCGGGACCGGTGACGGAGTAGAAGGGGCTCTTCACGACGTTAACGAACATGCGCATCCAGGGGTGCTGGTTGCACTTGACGGGGAGCATGATTTCTTCGCGGGCGAAGGTCTTTTCGAGCGCGGCAGATTGCGGCGGCTGCGACTCGTTCCACTCGCGGTTGTCTTTCGGCGTGGGGTGAATATTGTGCGTGGTCGGATCGCTGTTGACGATCTTGATGGTCTGTCCGGTCATTACGCCGAGCACGTGGGGATGGTATTTGCAACCGCTTTGGTCGAGAGTGATGATGGCGGTGGGAGGATCGAAGGTGCGGCTGCCCAGGCCTTCCTTCACGTAGACGAAGACGTTGGAAAGGTGGCCGCCGCTGGCCATAACATTTTCGGCCGTGTTCGTGCCTTTGCAGGCGGGGTCCTGGCTCATGTCAATCATGGCGGCTTTGGGGGCGGCGCCATCGAGCTTTACGGTGCCAGTGATGCTGGCGGCGGTGGCGGGATCGATGGGCGTCGCAGCGGGGGCGGACGATGCGGCGGGGGCCGCGGGTTGTTCCGCGGCGGGTTCCTTATTGCCGCAGCCTGCCACGAGGAGTCCGAGCAGTGCCGTCATACAACAAAGTTTCATCCGCGTTTTCGTATTCATTTTTTGCGCTACCTCTCCTGAGTTTTGAAAACCCACAAAAATTTATTTCGAGCCACCGCTGCCCGAGCCGCCAGCGGATTTGCCGCTGGTTGAAGCGCCGGTATTCGCGGCGCGCGCGTGGCTCATGGCCGCGCCTACCCTTCGCTGCTCCTCCGGAGTGAGCTGGAGAATGTAATCCACGAGGAGCTTGGTTTGATCCTTATCATAGCCCTCGAAGGAAGCGGGCGTAGGACCGGAGAAGACCCAATGGCCATTGTCGCGCTTGAAGAGACCGGAAGGCATGGAGGTGCCGGGGCTGATGGCTTGCGGATCGATGATCCAGCGCTCCATCCAATCGGGTTTCAGGCGGCCGCGGGCTTGCAAGAAGTTCGGAGCGGTGGCGAATTTATCGTGGGCCGCATCGCCGGTGGCGTGACATTTCAGGCAGGGCGCGGCGGTGCTGCTGAAAAGGCTGCGCGCCATGTCCGTTTCTTTTGCGGTCAGCACGGGGACCTCTTGCGGAATGTAGGGGAAGGGCTGGCGCGAAAGCGCCTGGAAGAAGCGCACGAGTTTGCCAAGTTCGTTTTCCGAGAAGGAGAAAGTCGGCATGCGGACTTGCAAATAGGAGCGCACGCCGTTGCGGTTGGTGTCTTTGTTGGTGAGCGAAGGATTGTTCAGGAAATGGAGCAACCATTCGGGCTCGACACGCGCGCCTTCCGTGAGCAGCTTGGGAGGAAGCTGTTCCTGCGCGTCCTTGTAACGCACCATGGACATCAAGGAAGTGCGCTGGCCGGGAATTAATTGGTGGCAGCCCATGCAGTTGTATTTTTTGACCACCCACCAGCCCTCTTGAATATCGCGGCGGTAGTCTTCGGGCCGATACCGATAGCTTGCAGGGAGCGGGTTTTCCTGGCTGCCGAGCAGAAACGTTGTGAGCGCGCGAACCTGTTCCTTGGTGAGGTGCAGGTTGGGCATCCTTAGTTTTTCGGTTTCCGGTTTGATCTTTCCCTTGTCCCAGACGTTCGGTTCCGCGAGCTTGTGTTCGAAAAATCCTTTTTGGTCGTACCATGGGAGCTTGGCGGGGCCTTCGGGTAAGCGCGCCAAATCTTCAACGTCAGTGATGGGTTCGAATCCGCCGCGCTGCGCAGGTTCCGTAGATAATGCGAAATCCAAACGCTCGATGGGCTTGCTGCCTTCGGTAGTGAGTTCGGTGCCGATGCGGCCTTCGTCTTCAAGGCCGGAGATTTCATGGCAGCCGGCGCAACCGAAATGGCGAATCCACTTTTTGCCTTCGTCCTTCAAATTGGGATCGTTCATGAAAGAGGCATCGGGATAGGAAGACGGCTCTTGTTTCTTCAGGGTGATTAGATAACTGGCGATGTCTTCGGCGTCCTGCGGAGCAAGGCGCAGGCTGGGCATCACAGTCATGTTCTGGACTTGGAGTTCGTGGCCGTCGTTGGGGCACTTGGTGTGGTCCAGATCGAAAACGTAGGGCAGGCCTTTCTTCTTGTAATCTTCCGGACCGATGTCCTTTTTCTCGTAGGGGCAGTAGGGGCGGGTGCGCTCGCGGGCGTTGTGGACCCAGCGGACGAGGTAGTCGTAATTATCTTTTTCACCGACGCGGGTGAGATTGGCGGCGAACGTTCCGCCCTCGATTTGGTCGCCTTCGTTGATGGAGTGGCAGGCAAGGCAGCCGCGCGTTTCGAAGAGTTCTTTGCCGCGAGTGGCGTTGCCTGTCTTGTGCTTGGGCAACGGGTCGGTCAGGCCGGACTGCCAGATGTAGGCGGAGATGGCCTTGATCTGGTCGTCGTTCAAGCGGAAATTCGGCATCTTGGTGGTGGCGCGGAAATCGCTTGGCTTCTTCAGCCAAACGGGAATCCAGTTTTGATTGAGCTTGAGGCGCACGTCTTTGAGATTCGGGCCGACCTTTTTCATGTCTTGCAGAAGACTTTTGGTGGAGCGGTCGAGCTGGACGATGCGCAGGTCCAGCTTGCTGTTGGTAACGCGCAGAGCGACGGCACGGTCGTTGAGCCGATTGGCCTCGTCGTTGGTGTCGGCCTTATCGGCTTGCTTCATCAGGTCGTTGGCTTGCTTGAAGTTTTCCTTTTTTTCCTGCTCAAGTTGTTTGATTTGTTGCGCGATGGAAAGCAGATCTTCGGGTTCCTTGTCGTAGCCTTCGTAGCGATGACAGCCCATGCAGCCGCGCTGGCGGAATAGATCTTTGCCCTCGCTCAGCGTCCAGCCGACGTCGTTGCTGACTAAGACCATGTCCGCGGCGTGACACGTCTGGCAGCCCGCTTCCATGTTTCCGCGGGCGAAGAGGGGCCAGAGCCAGTGCTCGTAGGTGCCGTGCGCTTTTTCAACGCTGGTAGTGGCGCGTCCGTTGCCTTGGTGGCAAGGGGAGCAGCCGAACTTTTCCGGGTCGTGCGTTTTCAAAAGATCTAGTTCCGGATGGCTGGTGAACGCGCGCGCGTATTCGTCCGGTCTCTTGCCCTTCAAAGCCATAGAGGCCGCCGACAGCTTGACTGGTTCGCGAATTCCCATGTGGCAGGATTCGCAGCGGTCCACAATATTTGCTTCCGGCACGTTGATCTGGAGAATTTTCGGGGTCCAGGCTTCGGTCTTGTCCTGCAGGCCGGTCAGTTGCGTCGGGGTAAGGCTCACCATGTGTTCGGAGAGGTAGGCGTCGAGCAATTCTTTCTTTTCGTTGACGGGCTTGATCAACTCACCTAGTTCCGCGCTGAGCTGGGTGCGTTCGTTTTTCAGGTCGTTGTAAGTTTCTTCCAACTGCGTGAAGTTGTATTGCTTCTTGCTGCCGTCGGGGTACTCGACGGTAGTGACTTCCTTCTTGTACTCGTCGAGATCTTTCTGTTTGCTCTGCTTTGCAGATGCGCTGGTATCTGTCTCGATGTTGTAGGTCAGGGCATTCACGTAAGCGCGGCGGTCCGTGAAAGTGTTTTGCACGGCCAGGATTTTTCCGCTCAGGTCGCGCAGCTTTTCATTGATTTCCTTGATGCGCGGGGCAGCGTTCCCGCTGGCGGCCTCATAGGCTTGCCTAAGCGCCTGATAGTCGGGGCTGGCCTGCACTTGCTTCTGCGAGTCGCCGGACTGAACGACCGCGCTCTTCAGGAACGCGGAATAGCGGTCTTTCCATTGGTGTTGAAACGCTTTCCACGGGCGTTGGCCAAAATCTTCGTCCCACAAGGCCCAGAAGAGCGTGGCCATGAGGATGACCATGCAGATCACGTAATGCGGCGCGAGCGATTTGCTGACTACCGGATCGTCTTCGGGGATGGGCTTTTCCGGCACCAGTTCCTCCTAAACGTTAAACCAGGGCGTAATCCAGACGTACTTAATATGAAAGAGCAGGCGCAACAGCATCTTGATGGGCAAGCCAAGCATGGTGAGAAGGAACGTCATCATGATGGAGTATTGGAGCAGGCTCATGCGCTTGTAGTCTTTGGCGTTGTGCCGGCGGAAAAACGCGTGAACGAGCAGCCCGCCAAGCAGGAAGAAGCCGCCGACCACTACGGCGCCGAAGATGCCCTTGCCCCAATTCGAAGTGATGCCGAAAAGATCGGGCAAGTCGCGGTTGACTTCGTAGATAAGGCGGTTGTGATCCCAGGTCTGCCCGGGCCAGAACCACTGCCATCCGGGGCCGCGGATAAAGGTCCCGATGAAAATCATGGAGACCCACAGAATGATGAAGCCGAAAAGAAATGTGCCGATGGCAAACTTGCGCTGCTTCCAGGTGTAATAGCCGGCGCCCAGTGGGTTGGTGTCTATATAAGGAATCACCATCAGACCGACAATAATGAGGGTAGGCATGACCACCCCTGCGATCCAGGGATCGAAGTACACCAGCATTTCCTGCAAGCCGAGGAAATACCACGGGGCTTTCGCCGGGTTCATCGTCAGGTTGGGATTCGCGGGTTCTTCCAGCGGCGCATTCAGGGTGATGGACCAGACCATCAGAATAATGGTGACGATGATGGCGGCGAGGAATTCCACGCGCAGGAGGAACGGCCAGACATGCACTTCTTTGGCCCACCCTGGCTTGAAGGGCCAGGCTTTGCGGTGATGCGTCTTGGCCAGCGGCGGATTTGTTTCCAGTTGCGCGATCAAATCGTCGTTGGCGCTCGCCTGCCTCCAGGCGAGATAGATATAAAACGCCAACAGTGGAATCATGGCGATGATCGGCACGTTGTCCGCGGCAGAAAGGATTTCCCACACTTGCTTCCAGTCCATGGCTACTTCTTTGCCTCCTTTACTTCGGAGTCGAGCACTACGGCCGCCGGGCCGGAGATGCCGCCGTCCTTACGCACGCGCCAGAAGTGCAGGATCATGAAGATGGAAGCAATGATGGGAATGCCGATGCAATGCCAGATGTAGGAACGGAGGAGCGCGTTGGCGTCGACGATGGAGCCGCCGAGCAGGCCGAAGCGCACGTCGTTGTACGGCGTCATACCTAACATCGAACCGAAGGGACCTTCGTGGCCAAGGAGCGGAGTGGCGCGCGCCATGTTGGTGCCGACAGTCACGGCCCAGAAGCCGAGTTGATCGTCGGGAAGCAAATAGCCGGTGAAGGAGAGGAGGAGCGTCAAGACGAGAAGGATCACGCCGACGTTCCAATTGAATTCGCGCGGCTTTTTGTACGAGCCGGTGAGGAACACGCGGAACATGTGGAGCTCGACGGCGATGACCATCAAGTGCGCGGCCCAGCGGTGCATGTTGCGCAACAGCTTGCCGAAGGGCACGTCGTGTTCGAGATAGAGCACGTCGCGGAAGGCCTGCACTTTGCTGGGGTGGTAGTAAAACATGAGCAGGACGCCGGTGAGCGTGAGGACGATGAACAAATAGAATGTGATGCCGCCCATGCCCCAGGTGTAGCTATAGCGCACCGCGTCGCGATTGATTTTGGCCGGATGCAAATGCAGGAAGACGTTAGAGAGAACGCCGAGGGCGCGGTTGCGTGGGGTCTCGTCGTGCTTGTGCCGGAAAATCGAAGTGAAGACCTGAGTTTTAGTGGGCTTCTTGAGAAGCTCCACCTGTTCTTTCGCTTTGGCAGGCAGATCGGTCCTTAGGGATTCGAAGTCCTCTTTTACGCCCGTTTTGACGCGTTCGACCAGACCAACGGACTTGCCATTCTTGCCGTTCGGGCTTTTTTCGTCGGGCATCGTTTGTTCTCCGTGGACCGGCTCTAAATTGTTTTCACTTACCCGTTTATAACGCTGGCGCATCCGCCAACGGATCTGCTACACCGGCAAAAACGAACCCGGATCGCTGAAATGGCTCGGTTGTCCCTTGGGCCACTGATAGAGCCGGGAAGTATCCACGATAATTTGGCCGTCAGGGGCCATTTCCACGTGCGCGCGGTCCATCGGACGCGGCGCGGGTCCTTCAAAATTGACGCCTTCGCTGTCGTATCCGCTGCCGTGGCAGGGGCACTTGAATTTGTTTTCGCCGGCCTTCCAGTCAGGCGTGCAGCCGAGATGCGTGCACCGCGCATAGATCACAAAGACGCGATCAGGCGTACGGTCCACCCAGATGCGGTACTTCTGTTGCCATTTGGTGTCCACACCCAGGGCGTAGTCCGAGGCGTAACCGATTTTGAAAATGGTCGGAGGTTCGAAAAGCGTGCGAGGGAGGAAGAAACGAAGGAAAGCGATGAACCACGCGCCGAGAAATCCGGTAACCGCGCACCATACGAGCCGGCGGCGATGCTCGTTCACCTGGCTGGGAGGCGGGCCGACGGTCGCCAAACCGCCAGCGGCTGCGGCTTTGGACGTACCGACGGCAGGTGTACCAACATACTTCGTCGCGTCACCACTACCGGCAGCAGACGTCTTCGCTGCTTCCGGTTTCGGTTTGGCCGAATCGCTCTCCGGGCCCGCCATGCGATACCTCCTGGTTTAGTGGTCCTCGAAAAAAATTGGCGGCCAAGGAATGCGCCGCCCGTTCCCGCTTAGGTTTTGGCACCGTCGGCCCCGGCAAAGCCGGGGTCGAAAATAATTTGGTCCGGATTTGCACTTCGCATAAAAAATGATTTTGATCTGATACGCACAATACAGCAGAAATTTCCCCCGGTCGCGGGCATTCTTTTGAACGGGCTAGAAAAACTACAGGGAAGGAGCGCCACCGCAGCGAGCGTCCGGGGCCCGACGGATTGGAGTAGTGCTTCTCGAAAACATCGCGAGGTCCTCAACATTTCGCTGGACCCCCCTGAGACGAAACGGATATTACTCAAATCAAAAAAATTCGTCAATGCGTCTTTGCGGTGTTACCAAAAAAAAGATTTAGGACGCTTTTCGGAGAGAAAGTTCGCGGAGAAGAAAAGTGAGATTCAAGAAGCCGCTTGCGCTCAGAAAAACCTGTGATATATTCGCCCCGGTTTCCGTCCCCCACTTCTCTGATCGCGGGGAAATCGAGCAGGGCCTCAGTGGGGAAGGCCGAGAATCCAACTCGGGGGTCTCGCGCAATGGGCCTCGTTCTTCTGGTAGTCATCTGGCTGATCACCTTTATCAGCACTTATTTTTTCGTCGCGAAAACGTGGTGGCTGCCAGTAGGAGCCTCCGCTGCGGCAGCCGGCATCGATCAGCACTTCACTACAACCTTTATTCTCATGGGCATTGTATTCGTAGCGGCGCAGGTGGCGTTGGGGTATCTCGTTTGGAGTTATCGCGATCGCGGCACCGCATCCAAAGCGTCGTATTCGCACGGGAACACCACGCTGGAAATTGTGTGGACGGTGCTGACCACGATTTTATTTGTGGGCTTGAACCTGACGAGCAGTTCGATCTGGGCGTCGGAACGATTCCGTGCGGCGGCGTCGGATTCGGTGCAGGTGGAAGTGACCGGGATGCAGTTCGCGTGGTATTTCCGTTATCCCGGACCGGACGGGAAGTTTGGGGCCACGAATCCGGAACTCGAAGACGCCTCGGCCGGCGGCGAGGCCGCTCTGGGACTGGATACGAAAGACCCGGCTTCCAAAGACGACGTGGTCAGCGGAATCATGGTGGTGCCGGTGAACCGCGAGATCGAAGTGATCTTGCGCGCGCACGACGTGATTCACAGTTTTTTCATTCCGCAGATGCGTTTCAAGCAGGACGCCGTGCCTGGCCTGGCGATTCATATGCATTTCACGCCCGTTCAAACAGGAGAATATGAAATTTTGTGTGCGGAACTATGCGGGCTGGGGCACTACAAAATGCACGGCATCGTGAGGGTGGTCACGCCGGAAGAGTTTGATAAATGGCTGGCGGCACGGGAGGCGGAGAAACAATAACCATGTCTACTCACGAATCGGCTGTCCAGGCAGCTCACGCGCACGCGGGTCCGCAGGGATTCATTCGAAAGTGGGTCTTCAGTCTCGACCACAAGGTGATTGGCCTCCAATATTATTTCCTCGCGCTGGTGGCCGTGTTTGTGGGGATGTTTCTGTCCTTGCTGATGCGCATTCACTTAGTCTGGCCGACGGTGGCGCTGCCATTGCTGGGCGACATCAGGCCGGAGACGTACCTGACGCTAGTGACCATGCACGGTACCATCATGGTGTTTTTCGTGCTGACGACCGCGCCGCAGGGCGGCTTCGGGAATTATTTTTTGCCGATTCAGATCGGGGCGCCGGACATGGCGTTCCCGGTGCTGAACATGCTGTCGTTCTGGACGACGTTCGCGGGATTCATCGTGATGATCGCGGCGTTTTTTGTGGCTGGCGGAGCGCCGCTTCATGGCTGGACCGGCTACGCGCCGTTGAGTGCGGTGCAATCCACGGGGCCGGGCGAAGGGCTCGGCGCGGACTTGTGGATTATCAGCATCGCGATTTTCTGCATCGGCGCGCTGATGGGGGCGCTGAACTTCATCACGACGACGCTGGATATGCGCGCCAAGGGCATGACGATGATGCGCATGCCGCTGACGGTGTGGGCGTGGTTCGTCACCGCGATTCTCGGGTTGTTGGCGTTTGGCGTGCTCCTTTCTGCTGGCATTCTGCTGTTAATGGACCGCAATCTTGGCACCAGCTTTTACGTTCCGCTGATTACCGTGAACGGCCAGCTTACGGGACACAAGGGCGGTTCACCGCTTTTGTGGCAGCACCTATTCTGGTTTTTCGGGCATCCCGAGGTTTACATTGCGATTTTGCCGGCCATGGGACTGGCTTCGCAGCTGCTCTCCGTTTTTTCGCGCAAGCCGATCTTTGGGTACAAGGCGATGGTGTACGCCATTCTGGGCATCGGTTTCCTGGGATTTATGGTTTGGGGCCATCACATGTTCATGAGCGGCATGAGCCCGTATACGGCTTTTGCGTTTTCGATCATGACCATGGGCATTGGAGTGCCTTCGGCGATCAAGACGTTTAACTGGCTGGGTACGATCTGGGGCGGGAGGATCCGTTTTGATTCGCCGATGCTTTTTGCCATCGGGTTCGTTTCGCTGTTCGTTTCCGGCGGAATCAGCGGGCCCTTCCTGGCGCAGCCGGTGCTCGACATTCAACTGCATGACACTTATTTTGTGCCGGGGCACTTCCACCTGATTATGGGTGTGGCGTCCATCTTTGGGATTTTTGCGGCGACCTATTATTGGTTCCCGAAAATGTTTGGGCGAATGATGAACGAATCCATGGCGCGGTGGCACTTCTGGTTCAGTTTCATTGGCACATACGCGATCTTTATGCCCATGCATTACCTGGGAATGGCGGGGATGCCGCGGCGCTATTCGCAGATGACCGAGGTCGCATATCTCCACAACCTGATTCCGCTGCAGAAATTCATCACCTACGCGGCGTTCATCACGATTGCGGGTCAGTTGATCTTCCTCGTCAATCTTTTCTGGAGCATGTTCAAGGGCAAGAAGGCCGTCGACAATCCTTGGGAGGCGACCACGCTCGAATGGACGACCGCGACGCCGCCCCCTCACGACAATTTTGGCGGACATACGCCAGTGGTGCACAACGGTCCTTATGAGTATGGCGTGCCGGGCGCGCCGCGGGATTACGTGATGCAGAGCGATCCGGGAATCGAGCCGGCGCACTAATCAACCATGGCCAGTTTTTCTACCACCGCGACGATTATTGATTCTGGTCCACCGGACTACGGCACCCGTCTGCGTCGCGCTCGCCTTGGCCTGCTGGTGGCGCTTACGCCGGTGCTGATGCTCTTTGTTTCGTTTACCAGCGCTTACGTGGTGCGGCAGGGATTGCCCACGCTGGACCCACGCACGGCGACGCTTGTGCGCGATTGGATTCCGGTGACGCTGCCCAAGCTGCTCTTGATCAACACCGGCGTGTTGGTATTGAGCAGTCTATTCATGGAGCTCGCGCGGCGTCAGGTCAGGGGCGAGGCTGCGCGGGAGTCGGCTGATTCCATTCCCGGCGTCTCCCTCGGTGGGGAGAACAAGATTCCGTGGCTGGCGATGACGCTTGTGCTGGGAGTTATTTTTCTTTTCGGGCAGTGGATGGCCTGGCGCCAGTTGGCTGCCAGCGGATTCTACGTGGCCACGACGCCCAGCAGTTCTTTTGTTTATTTGTTGACCGGCACGCACGCGGTTCACTTGCTAGGCGGTGTTCTAGCGCTGTGTAGCGCGGGCGTCGCTTCGTTACTGGGTCTTTCTTTGACCAGGCGGAGCATCGTGGTGGATGTCACGGCTTGGTACTGGCATTTCATGGCCGGGCTGTGGGTCTACATTTTGTGTTTGCTGGAGTTTGCCAGCTAAGAGCAGGTTTTTGACCAGGAGGCCGAACGCATGGCTGATTCCGCGCTGCACGACATCCCGTCGGTCTACGAACCATCGCTGTTCGGGACGTACTCGAAGAAAATCGGGATGTGGCTGTTTCTGCTGTCCGATTCGCTGACGTTTGGCGCGCTGCTCTACGCGTATAGCTACGGGCGGATTTCCACGACGGATTGGCCGACGCCGTTTCATTCGGCGAGCATCGTCAACGCCACGATCATGACGGCGTTCCTGCTGACCAGTTCGTTGACGATGGTGCTGGCGGTGCGAGCTTCGGTGGACCGCAACGCCAAGGCGCAGACGCTTTGGTTGCTTGCGACCATGCTTTGCGGCATCGGGTTTATTGTTCTTCACGGGCGCGAGTGGAGCAATTTGATTGCGGAAGGATTGTCGCTTCCGATGTTTCCCGCGGTCCCGGGACATGAAGCCGCCAGCGAATTTGTAAATGTTTCCAAGACGGTTCCGCAGTTTGCGGCTACGTTTTTTGGGCTGACCGGGATGCACATGCTGCACGTGACGCTGGGGGTGATTTACCTGGGAGTGGTGGCGCTGCGGCGGAAATTCATCCCGATTCTGCTGGTGCTCTGGCTGGTTGCGTGGCTGGGAACGCCCGTGTATAGCCCGTTCCACTATGGCGCGCATGTGCTCTTGATCGCGGCGATCGTGATTTCGATTATTCTTTGGCTGAAGCCCAAGGTTTACGACTCATCCGACGTCGAGGTGGCCGGCTTGTACTGGCACTTCGTCGACCTCGTCTGGATGTTCATTTTCCCGCTGGTTTATCTGATGTCGGCAAAGATTCTCTAGGAGCCTGAGGGATATGGATAGCACTCAACTAGCGATCGAGGAACGGGTTGCGGAGCAGCACCGGCATCATCGTAAGGCGGTGTTTTTCTATGTCTGGGTGGCGCTGCTGGTGATGACGGCAATCGAAGTTTATCTGACCTATCAGAATCTGCCACCGGTGAAGATGCTGACCATTCTGCTGGGCTTGTCGTTTATCAAGGCTGCGTTGATCATTGGCTACTTCATGCACCTGAAGTACGAGGTAAATATCATGAAGTGGGCAACGATATGTTCGGTGGTCGGTTGTCTGATCATAATGACGATTTTTTTCTTCCCAGACGCGTTTCGCATTCTACATATAGGAGTGAAATGAGGGTACGCGCCGCGCTGCTGCTTCTGGGAATCTTTTTGTGTGCCATGCCGGCGTTCAGCCAGGGGTGTGCGATGTGCCGCAGCTCGGCTGCGGCAACATCCAAGGAAGGGCAGAGGGCTATCGGCAAGGGTGTCATCGTACTTGTTGCTCCTCCGATCGGATTTATGACCCTCGGCGTCACGCTGGCGTTTCGCTACGGAAAGAGGCGGGATTTAGAGAACGGCTGAATTGATCGTTTTCAGCGGGGCCGCGAGCGTTCTGCTCGGCGGAAAAACAAGCGGAGTAAACTTCAACTGATGCGGCGCAGGCCTGATTCCTGCGGCGAGTACCTGAGTTGAGCCAGCCTCTAGATGGTCGGAGAGAAGGCCTTCGCAGCACGCGCAGGGAAGCCTTTGTCCGGGCCAGTTAGTCTTACCGAACGCGCGAGCAGGGGAAGCGCTCGCCAATTTTCGAATGGTAGTATTTCTCAACGGAAGCAGAGTGAATTAATTCGTCGTACACTTTCGAAGGCACGTTGAAAAACTGGTAGACCCCGCCTTGCACAAACTTGATTTCCAACGTCTCCGAGTCTTCGTGATAGCCCACCTGGGTTATTTCCGTTGAGGGAACGGGGATCCGATTCATTTTTGAGAGCCCCCTTTCTGGTGAGAGACGCTTCCATCGGATGGCGCTGGAGCTTGCCATCGTGTCACAGGCTAAGTGGTACCGGGTCTATGGTCGAGATCCGTTATCCCCCTGGCCGTGGCCCCTGGATCGTCGCTCGTTGGTAGTGGCTCAACGGCGCGGATTCTAGCATATATAAAAGTGATTCTATGCAGGATTTCTGCGAATGCCCCGGCGAGGGGTTGCCTGAGGGGAAAGGGGAGTGAGCGATCGGCGGAGCGTCCAAGACCACTAGAACTAAGCCGGTTTCGGGCCGTGACCTTGTTTACGGCAGGAGTGTGCGGCTCCATTCCAAAGCTCGGTAGGGCGGGGGTGGGTAGAAGAGGGATGGTTCCGGGACGTGGACTCGAACCACGATACTCAGCTCCAAAGGCTGATGTCCTACCGATTAGACGATCCCGGAATCGATTTCAGAATTGTAGCAGAGCGGCGCAAGTGTTTACAGGAGTTGGCACTCGTGTCAAAAAGAGGCGGTGCTCCTGGAGTATGGGAGACTTAGGCGAGGACGGCTTCGGGGCTGGCGACGACGCGATTGCGTCCTTCTTTTTTGGCCTGAAACATTCTTTGGTCGGCATGGGCGTACAGCTCCGTCGCATCGTCTCCATCTTGCGGGAACGTGGCCAGGCCGGCAGAGATCGTCACCTGAACCTCTTCGCCGGACGAGCCCAATTCCATCGGCGTACTTGCGACCAGCGCCCTCAACGATTCCAGCTTTCGCTGCGCCGTTTCGATATCCATTTCCGGCAGAATCACTACGAACTCCTCTCCTCCATAGCGTGCGACAGTATCACTTTGCCGGAATGAATCTCGCAGGATCGCACCGAGTTTCCGCAGCACCAGGTCACCCGCGGCGTGCCCATAGGAGTCATTCAGGGACTTGAAGTGATCCGCGTCAATCACTGCAATGGTCAGCAGTTTACGGTAGCGCCGCGCGCGGCTCAGTTCGACGGAAAAGCGGTCGTCCACGTAACCCCTGTTGAATAAACCTGTTAGCGGGTCGCTGGTGGCCATCTGCAGGAGTTTCTGGCTGCGGGAAACCAGGGCCAGGCTAAGGGCGGAGGCCGTCAACATCATGATTAGCCGCGAGATTTGGGCGGACCAGCCAAATAAGCCATAGGGGTAAGGCGCGTAGATCGGACTGTTAAGGTCCCAGCGGGTTGCCGCGAAATAGACGATTAGAAAATACTGCGCGAACGCCAGGAAGCCCGCAGTGATACAGATGCGTTTGTCGTACCGCAGGCTGGTGCTCCCGATGGCTAGAAAGTACCCTTCAAAGACAACTTTGCTATTCACCGCGGTGTGCGGCTTGTTCATGAAAAGGAAAAGCGCCAGCGCGCTGCTTACCAGCGTGATGTCAAGACTGCTGCTGGCAAAACCGAGCCAGGACGGGTTGAATTCCCGGGAGATCAGGTAGTAGATGATGAGGGAAAGAATAAATGTCGCCGACGAAAGGCTCAGGCCGACGATGGCTTCTTTCGGCTCGATCGGGAAGAACAATGTATTGATCAAGGGTATCAGGAGGAGAACGGTGGCCAGAAACAGGCGGATTTTTGCCACCAATAGTTCGCCCGCCACGCCGGCACCGGCGAGAACCGGATCCGGGCGCGACCAGAACGAGCCCAAGAAACTTCGGAAGGAGAGATTCATATCAGTTTACAAAATGCGGCCCGGGCCGCTCTCGTTCAGCGCATCCAGGTGCATCGGAATGGAGCGAAATCGAGATGGAAGCTTAATTGACCGTAGGAACTAGGATAGAAGTACAGGCCCGCGTACGTAAGAAGAATTAGGAACGTGCGTGTCAAAAGAGCAAATCCAGGCAGGGCGGTAGGGGGGGCCACCGTTTTCGATGGCTGCCAATTCCTGTCCAAAGTTTGCGCAGGTTTCGCGTAGAATGCCCGCAGGAGATTCCCCACCGATGAGAGGGCGTGTGCCGCTGCGGGAACCGATTGGGGTAGCGCTGGAGACGCTGCGGGCGCACAAAATGCGATCGTTTCTCATGTTGTTGGGAATCATCCTCTCGGTGTCCACGCTCATCGTTGTCATTGCCTTGATCGCCGGCGTAGACCGCTACATTGCTGACCGCGTCGCCAATCTGGGTTCCAACGTGTTTCTGCTCACGCGCTTTCCCCTTATCACCGACGTGGAAGAGTTCGTCAAAGCCAACCGGCGCAATAAAAAAGTTACCTGGGACGACTACGAATCGCTTCGCCAAAACATGAAGCTGCCCCTACGCGTAGGCGTGGAGCTGCGCACCGGCGGAAAAGTGCGCGTAGGCTCGCAGAGTATTGACGATACCAACATCCGCGGCGTGACGGCCAACATGGTGGATATTGACATCGTGACACCAGCAGACGGCCGATACATCTCCGATGGCGACGATCAGAGCCGCGCGCAGGTGACGATGATCGGCAACGACCTCGCGAAAAAACTCTTTCCCAGCGTGGACCCCATCGGTCACGAAATTTTAATCGACGGGCGCCCCTTCCAAGTGGTCGGCGTCGCGAGAACCATTGGGACCGCCTTCGGACAGTCCCAGGATAACTTTGCCTACATTCCGATTCAGATGTATTTCAAAATGTACGGCACCAACGAAACCATTTGGCTGAACATTCAGGCCCGCGGGGCGGAGTGGATGGAGCGGACCCAGGACGAAGCGCGCGCGCTGATGCGCGCACGCCGGCACTTGTCGCCGAATGAGAAGGATAATTTTGGCATCTTTGATTCCGCGACGCTGATGCAGCTGTGGAAAAATCTCACTGGGGTGATTGCCACCGCCATGGTCGGGGTCGTTTCCGTGTTCCTGGTGATCGGCGGCGTGGTCATCATGAACGTAATGCTCGCCACCGTAACCGAGCGCACCCGCGAGATTGGCATTCGCAAGGCCCTGGGGGCGCGCCGGCAAGATATCATGTTGCAATTCCTGGTGGAGGCCACCGTTATGGCGGCCATTGGCGGGGCCATGGGAGTGACCTTTGCCTATGCCATCGCCGGCTTGACGACCGCGACCACCTCCGTGCCTATGTCCGTTCCGTTTTCCGCGGTGGTCATCGCCGAAGTGATTTCCGCTGCCGTGGGAGTATTCTTCGGCGTGTATCCCGCAAAAAAGGCCGCTTCCTTGCCCCCAATCGAAGCACTTCGGCAGGAGGCCTAACGTCCGGTGGTGTCCGCATGAGCATGCACATCCGCGAAAACGCTCAGATGGCGCTTACCACGCTGCGTGAGAACAAGATGCGTTCGTTCCTCACTGTGCTCGGCGTGGTGATTGGCATTACCGCATTGCTCTCCGTGGTTTCCATTCTCGTGGGAGTCTACGGAAACGTGAGCGAATACCTCTCCGACTACGGGCCGGAGACGCTGTTCATCTTTCGCTTCGATCCGGGTATCCATTCCGGCCGGCTCTCTGCCGATGAACGCGCGCGCAAACCGCTCACCCTGGAGGACGCCGAAGCCATCGGACAAATGTGTCCGGCGGTGAAGTCCGTCACTGCCACCATTTTCCCGCGAATTGTAGAGACGGAGGGCCCCCCGCAGGCCATCGTGACGGCGCGTTACTTGAGCAAGGAAGTGGCCGGCGTGGATTACTACGGGACTCTCCCTTCCAATGAAGAAGTCTTCAACGCCCATCCGGAGAAGGGACGCTTCTTCAGCGACGCGGAAAACTTGCACCGCGCGGACGTCGCTCTGATTGGCTCAGACATAGCCAAAACGTTGTATCCGGATACCGACCCGCTGGGAAAACCCATCATGATCACCGGTGTGACCTACGAAGTGATTGGCGTACTGGAGCCGCGCAAGGGCGGGTTCGTCAAGGACCAATCCGCCGACAAAGCGGTGATGGTGCCGTATCGCAGCTACCGCAAACACAACCCGGAAGACGATGAACACTTCATCGGCGCGGTGGCTTACCCGGGGCAGATGGCGGAAGCGGAAGACCAGATCCGCGGGGTGCTGCGCCGCCGGAGAAACGTGCCCTTCAGCAAGCCGGACAATTTCGGCATCTCCAGCGCGCAGCAGATCGCCGATCAGTTTCGACAGATTACCTCTTCGGTGGCCCTCTTAATATCAGTTATCAGCTCGATCGGTCTGCTCGTCGGCGGCGTGGGCGTAATGAACATCATGCTCATGTCGGTCACTCAGCGTACCCGCGAAATCGGCGTGCGAAAAGCCATCGGCGCGCGTCGTCGCGACGTCATCTGGCAATTCCTGACGGAAGCCGTCGTGCTTACCGGCGCCGGCGGCGTCATCGGCGTCTTGCTCGGCGGCGCCATCAGCCTGCTCATCCATCTTGCGGTACCGAGCCTGCCTTCCTCCATCCCGCTCTGGTCCATCATTCTTGCTGTGGCTGTCTCCATGAGCGTCGGCCTCTTCTTCGGCATGTACCCCGCCATCAAAGCCGCCCGCCTCGATCCCGTTGAAGCTCTGCGCTACGAGTAATCCGCCTTCATCAATAGCTCTCCGAACGGATTCCCAGAAGCGAGGCGCCTCCCCCGGCCAGAAAAGCTGTCGATGCTTCACGGTGCAATTGGAGAGCTTTGTTCAAGAGCGCCGTAAATTCATTCCGGCCTCTCAGCGCATCCAGCCAAAGATCGCGCAACATGGTCTGATGGCAGAAAAAACCGTTGTCGATGGCCCGGGACAGCATGTCCAGTGCCCGTGTTTCTTCTCCTAGGTAACCCAGTTGCCGTGCCAGATAATACATCCCTTCCGGATCCCGGAACGTGGCCTGTATCAGCTCATCGCTCACTGCTATGCTTTCCTCGCGGTTGCCCTCTAAGAGGGTGCGCAACGACGTTAAGTACAACTTGCCGAGCCGCCATGGCTTTGCCAATTCTCGTTGCCGCAGCGTGGACACCGCCTCTCCCACGCGTCCGAGCATGGCCAGGACCAGCCCCATTCCATACCCGTAATCGCTTCCGGAACTTTCCAGCGCCCGTTGATAATCGCCGAGCACGAAGTACGTATGCATCACGCTTGTGGGAATCAGCGGATCCAAGCGGCGGGCTTCCTGATGCGCCACCAGCGCTGGTTGCAAAAGCCCACAATAGCGGCATACATGTCCCAGTCCGGCGAAGAGTTCTGCGTCGCTTCTTCGCCCTTGGCACGGTCGAGTAGTCCCTTCATCGCATCCAGCGACCGGCAATGTGCGCGGAACAAAGGATTCTGCTAAATTGATAGGGTTGCTTCTATCGCGGGAGAGGTGGCCGAGCGGTTTAAGGCGCACGCTTGGAAAGCGTGTGTAGGTTAACCCCTACCGTGGGTTCGAATCCCACCCTCTCCGCCATATTCATAATAACCAATAAAACACAGCGTTTTGACACGCTTGCTACTAGGTGCTACTGTTTTCTGGTGATTTAATCTCAACCGGGAAGGCGGCACCTGATGCGAGTTTCCATCTATCGGCGGGTGAAGACCCCAAAGGGCTGGCGGTATCAGCGATTGCCTTTTGGACGCGGAAGACGGCCTGCTGACATGAACGGCCCGTTTTTTCTGCGTCACACGATTGAAGGCAGGCAGGTGTGGCGTCCTGCTACGGCTGAGCAGCTTGACGCGGCGAAGGATGAAGCGGAGACGCTGAAGCACGTTCTTGCGGCAGAGAAGCGCGGCCTGACCGTGCAAGAGTTTGACGGCCTGACGAACGCGCACCGTGTGCCGATTAAGACCGCGTGCGCTGAGTTCCTTGAACTGAAGAAGAGCAAAAGCCCGCGCACCGTTAGCGCCTATACACTGCACCTGAAAGAGTTTCAGGAATCGCTAGACAAGCGCACCCGCTTCTTAGATGACATTGACGCGGGAACGCTCCGCAAGTTCAAAGAGCACATGACCAAGAAAGGCCACAGCGGAAAGACACAGCACAACCGTCTGCTCACAGTGGTCTTCATGCTCAAGAAGAACGGCATCAAGAACCCGCTGGGCTGGGATGAGTTTCCTACCGTTGAGGTAGAGGCTGCCGTTCCGTTTGAGTCTGCCGAACTGAAAACGCTTTTCGATTCGATGACGGATGAAGAGCGAATCAGATATAAGTTTTTTCTTGGCAGCGGTGCGCGTGAGCAGGAAGTCAGCTTCGCAACGTGGGCAGACCTAGACTTGCACAAAGGTGTGTTCCACGTTCGCGCCAAGCCGGAAGCCGGGTTCACTCTAAAGACTCACGAAGCACGAAGTGTCCCTCTGCCCGCGAGCTTGGTTGCTGCATTGAAGGAGCGAAAGAAACACGCTCCGCATCCACGCTGGTTGTTCGTCAATGACAACGGCAACCCCGAAGGTCACTTCCTACGGAAGTTCAAAGTGGCCGCGTTCAAGGCCGGATTGAATTGCGGGCACTGTGTCACAGAGACATCTGACATGAACGGTCAGCAGCGCAAGACCGCGTTTGACAAAAAGTTCGGAACGGGCAAGGAATTTTTCAAGAACTGGGATGAGTCTGAGAAGCCCCACACTTTGAAGCGCACCATTACCTGCAAGACGCACCCCGTGTGTGAGCATTTCTATCTGCATCGTCTACGGAAGACCTGTGCAACACGATGGAGCGAAGCAGGGGTGCCGGTGAGAACGATTCAGCACTGGCTTGGTCACAAAGACCTAGCAACCACCATGCGGTACCTTGGTGTTGCCGATATGCACGCGCCGCACGTTCGGCAAAAGGTTGACCAAGCGTTTGGTGACTGACGGGTAGCAGTTCAGGCTTCTGTTGCCCTTGCCCGCTTAAAGTCTTCCGCCGATGGTGCACCGTGCTCTAGCCAGTCATAGACGAAGACACGGGCCTGTTGTGCGGGAAGCTCACTAAGGTCAGCAGGACAGCCATCGCCGGGCTTCCCGCTGGCCTTGCTGACAGCCAGCAAGTTCAGAAGGGGCAGTTTGGGTTTGTGGTTTTCGCAATAGTAGTAGATGTGGCCCAGTTCTCGGCCAGATTCAACGGCCATGCCAGTCATCTGGTTCAGCATCTCATAGCTGACTACCTTCTGTTCTCTGGCTGCGAAGGCCAATACTGACCAAAACTGCTGCGCTCTTTCATAAGTGTCCATGACGGTTCCTCTAGGCGTGAGATGCTACGCGGTTCTGAACCCGGAATCAACTGCTTGACACACATATTATTCATGTGCTAACGTTAGTACTATTGTAACTAGACCTGCCTTTGCGTTATCCTTGCTGCGTTCGATGAATCCACCACCAAGGAGACTCAGCCAATGGCAACCAACGTCTTG
>Ga0307477_10000337_pt1 | contig 55485 bp, 43 predicted proteins | sample atmos_gasesECM2C_FD_203316 | JGI IMG/M metagenome (GOLD analysis project Ga0307477, IMG submission 203316) | Hardwood forest soil microbial communities from Morgan-Monroe State Forest, Indiana, United States - atmos_gasesECM2C_515 | ecosystem: Environmental > Terrestrial > Soil > Temperate... | reverse complement strand
CAAAGGCCGGACCGGGACATCCAGGACACTGCCCTGGCAATCCTACTCGTCCAGCCGCCCCTTCAACGAGGCCAGCGCCGCCCACCGGGGATCGGGCTCCGGTCCGGCGCAGGAGCACTGGCCGCCGCGCTCGTCGAGATCGGCCCCGCAACTCGGGCAGAGGCCGCGGCAGTCCGGGCGGCACAGCGCCTTCATCGGGATGTTGAGCTGCAGCTGCTCGAGGACGATCGCGGCCGTGTCGAGGACCTCGTCCCCGACGACCACCGTGTCGAGGTCGTCCTCCGAGAGCTCGCTCTCGTCCCCCTCCGAGGCCCGCTGCGGCTTCTGGGGCTTCTTGTGGTGACTCTCCACCACGACCAGCAGCTCGACCTCGGCGGCCGTGGCCACGACGTGCGGCTTCAGGCACCGGATGCAGGCCAGCGTCTGGTCGTAGGAGAGCCGCCCCCGCAGCAGGTACCCGGGATCGGCGAAAACGATCTCGCCCCGCCAGCTCACCGGTCCGAGCGCCAGCAACTCCGGCCGCTCCAACGTCTCCGGTGCGATGCTCTCCGTCTCGTCCCAGTGGAAGGGCTCTTCGCGTACCTGATCCAGCCAAATCCGCATCCCGCGTCCCTCGACCGGGCAAACGCGAAGCCTAGGGGATTCCTTCCCGCCTTGTCAATCGGCCTCTGGCTGGGTGGCTGGGTAGTGTCCTTGATTGCCAGCCACCAGGACACTACCCTCCAATCAGGCGTCGCGGGAGAGGTCGTCCGCGACCCGGCGGAACAGCGCCGCGAGGTCGGCTCCGACGGGCACCTCCTCGAGGATCGTCGCCATGACGTGCGCCCCCAGCTCGCGGTAGCTCTCGAACTGCGCCTCGGAGTAGAGCTGGTTGGACGTCGGCTCGTGCGGGAACTGCGGATGGAGCCGGGCGTAGTGGAAGACGTCGGCGGGCTCCGTGCCGTTGAGCGAGGGCTTGATGTAGAGCAGGAGCCCGTCCTCCACCTTCTTGCCGCCGCCCGCGCTGTCGACGCAGGAGTAACCGATGCGGCCGATGGCGCAGTAGGGCGCCCCGGACCTGGCCGCCGCTTGATGCCGGGCCGGGTTGTACGCCCCACTCTCCGGGTCCGGCCGCCGCGTGGGGATCAGGATCCTCTCGAAGTCGATCGGCACTCCCAGGTCGACGCGGATCTTGGAGACGGCGTTGCCGAGGTCCTGGTAGCCGAAGGTCGGGTCCTGGCTGCCGTCCGAGACGACGATGAAGTGGCAGCGGCGCAGGACCATCTCGTAGAGCCCGAGGTTCTCGAAGTGCCCGCCGTCGGACAGGTACACGTACGGGTGCTCGGAGTCGGTGAGCCCGAAGGCCTCGGCGAACAAGGGAGTCGGCGCGAAGCTCGGTCCCTGGGTGGCGTAGGTGCGGTCGCCGGCGGGGCTGCCGGGGTTGCCCAGCCACCAGCCCAGGCGCACGTTGAACAGGGCGAGCAGGAAGGTGACCACCGGCGAGGATTGATAGCCCATGTTGGGGCTCGCCGCGGCTCCGGAGATGGCCAGCGCCGTGCCCAGGGACAGCCGGTCCTTCTGCTTCCGGTGCTTGCCGTACTCCATCGTGTCGCGGTAGCCGAGGCGGAAGCTGCCCGCGTGCAGCGGCGACGCGGTGAAGGTCTCGGCCTTGCGGTCCTGCCAGGCCAGGTTCTTGCCGGCGACCAGGTTGAGCGTCATGCCGACGACATGGAACGGACGGTTGCCGCGCAGCCGGACCAGCTCGAGGTTGTCGTCGTCGTCGAAGCCGGTGAACGGGTTCGGCCGCCGCCGGCTGCCCCGCGACGCCCCGAGGTAGGCGCGGATCAAGCGGTCGCGGTAGGCGCCGTGAAGGGAGAAGCGGTTGATGTCCACGAAGCGGCCCATCACCAGCCCGACGGCCACGAGCAGGACGAGCACGGCGAGGACCGGCTTCCAGGGGGCGAAGTAGACGTAGCTCAGCGGCTGCCAGACCGACCGCTGGGATTCCGGGATTCCGGGGACCAGGGGCCAGGCTGCACCCGCCGGCGGGTAGTCCGGCACCAGCGGCGGGGTCAGCCAGCGGACGAGCAGGCTGGTCCCCATGGCGAGGACGACGAGGATGAACAGCGCGAAGAGCGGACCCGCGAGAGACAGGACCTTGTCGGGCATGCTCGAGCTCTTGGCCTGCCCCGTCGGCGTCGCTTGCTGGTCCTTCGCCTTGGTCCGCGGGCTCCATCCGAGAACGAGCGTCACCAGACCGGAGATGCCGCCGACCGCGCCGACCGCCCAGGCTTTCGCCGCCAGCACGCCGACGGGACCGAAGATCACGATGGCGGAGAAGCCGATCCGGACGGCGATCACGATCAGGATCCAGCCGCCGGCCCGCGCCAGCCACTCGCGGTCGGCATCGGTCGTGTAGTAGCTCGCCAGGCCGACGAAGAGGGTCGTGGCAAGCAGGAACAGGAAGAGCAGCAGCGGCGCGGCGAAGCAGACGTAGAGCTCGGTCGAGAGGGCGGGGCCGATCGCCGGGAAGAGGTTCTCCGCGGCGAGCCAGCACAGGGCGCCGCCCAGCGCCCCGGTGGCCACGGTGACGATCAGCTCCCCGTGCGTGTACTTCCTCACCCAGATGCGGGAGACGACGAAGCCCCCGACGTGCAGCAGGACGCCGAACAGGACGAAGGCGACCAGCGGCGAGACCTCCTGCCCCAGGATGATGAAGCCCAGGCCGGCGAGCGGCGTGCCGCGGCTGCGCAGCCAGGCCCAGTACAGGGTGATGAGGATCGCCATCAGCGCCAGCGGCAGCAGGCACAGGACGAGGAACCGCTGCTGGCTGCGCCAGCTCTTGCCGAGGACGCTCCCGGCGCCGAGGCTCGGACGGCTGGCGATGATGTAGCCGATGGCCCACGAGCCGAGGACGACGGCGGCCCAGAAGACCACGGTCAGCACGCTGTCCTCCCACTCCTGGAACCAGGGCCGCGAGCCCAGGCGCACGAGGATGAGGCTCACTCGCGGGATGACGAGCACCGCGGCGAGCAGCGGCAGCAGGACGAGCCAGTTGAGCACCAGGTTGCGGAAGAAGATCGCCACCAGCGTCCAGGTATCGGCCGACAGGAGGCCGAAGCGGGGGCTCATGTAGCGGCTGTAGCTGCGCAGGTACTGGAGCTGCTCGGGCCCCGGCTCGAGCGGCGACTCGGGAACGCTGCTGAGCTCGGTCTCGACCTCCTCGACCGCGGCCTCCGACTGCTGCCGGCTCGGCGCCGGCTGCGGGTCCTTGCCCTCGAGACCCTGGCGCACGCGGCAGATCCACGCCGAGAGCCAGCTTCCCAGGTAGCCGCCGCCCGAGACCGTCGACAGGTAGTCCCAGCGCCTGAGCAACCGGTGGCGGGCGAGCCCCTGGACGATGCCGAGGCCGAAGGTGGCGCTGCGGATGCCGCCTCCCGAGAAGCACAGGGCGGAGCGCTGCACGCCCTGGCCGTGCAGCCAGGCATAGAAGCCCTTGACCCGTTCGCCGTCGAGGCGGTGCTGATACTCCTCGGGGTCGGAGTCACGCAGGGACCCCAGCCCGAGCCTCTCTTCGAGCGCCGGCCGTTCCTCTTCGAACCTCTTGTCGTGGTCCTCGCGCGGGAACGGCGGCTGGATCCCCTGGTGCTGGTACTCCTCGACCAGGACGTCGTACAACAGCACGGCCGGCGTGGGCATGACCCACCTCCTGTCCCCCAACCGGGGAAGCGCGCTGCGGGGGACGCGTGTCCTCTTAGAAGGTCAATCTAGAATAGCACGCACGCGCAGATCAGGGCACCGACCTCGGCCAGCGATTCGTGATAGCTGCCCTCGCCGGGCCGGCCTCAGGGCACCAGGGTGAGGTCGCCGCTGAGCCGCTCGGGCGGCTGGATGGGCCTCGCCGCCTCCGGGTGCCTGAAAGTCGCCAGCTGAGCTTGGCTCACCTGGAGGTCGCAGCGGGTGACGAAGCTCCACTGCGCGTGAGGCTTGCAAGAGCCGTAGGGCAGTTGACCGTAACAGGGTTCGCCGGGCTTGTCAGGTCCCGTGGTCGATCCTGACCACTGGGCCCACGGCGGACCCCAGCGCACGGGGACCGGCCCCGTCTCCCCTCCGCCTACTCTCGCCTGATAAGCCAGCACCACGACCGGCTGCTGCGTGCCCGGCTCCTGCGTGCAGCAGCTCGTATCCTCTCTCACGCACCTCGGTCTGACGGAGTAGGCGGTGTGGATCTCCACGGACCCCGGAGGCATCGTGCATTGCCGCTGTAGATTCTCGAGCTGAGGGTGATAGTGCTGGCTGCAGCGGGCCAGCGTCCAGGTGGTCGTCGAACCCCGCGCCTTGTAGTAGACGGTATCGTTCGGACCCTGCTGGACAATCGACGCACTCGAGTGCTGCGTGGTGCCCAGCTGGCGGGGCGACTGGTTCGTGCACGGACAGATTGGCCCTCCTTTCACTGCAGGTTGCGCGGCGCCCCGCAAGCAGAACGCGGAGCCAAGCAACACGATGGCGAGCCCTGCGCCAACTCGATCTCTGTGATGCATCGTCTTTCCTCCGCGGTAGGGCGCCGCTCACCCCCGGCCTGCCGGCCGCTGGACCGTGCCGAGCCGCAGCATGGTCATGCCCGGCGGTACGGCCGCGACGAGAGCTGCGCGGTGATCGCTGTAGATTTACTTATTGTATTAGGCGCCGGTTAGCCGGCGCTGTCAAGCAGGGGCCAGCATCGCGCCGCTCAGCGGGGAGGAGAGGAGATCTTGCAGCCCCGCAGCAGCAGGCGCATCGACGGCGGCGAGGCGGTGGCGGCGAGGACGGCGTGGTCGCAGTTGGCCAGCGGGTCGAGGACGGTCTCCCAGTCCCGCCAGAGATCGACCTGGCGGCTGGATGCGAGCGGGAACTTCTCGACGAAGCGGCGGATGCGGGTGACGATGCCGAGGGTGGAGCGGGGCTCCAGCCAGATGCCCAGCGAGAGCGCCCCGCGGCCGGCCGCACCCGGGGGAGCCGCGACGGTGGGGACGGCGGCGGCTGGGATGACCGGGACGCTGGCGGCGACCGGGCTGCCGGCGCCGGTCGGAGCGCTGGCGCCGGCCGGAACGGTGGCGCCGGCCGGGACGGGGGGCACCAGCGCCGCGAGCCGCGGCGCGAGCGCTTCGGCCTGGCGCAAGCTGCCTGAATCGAGGGCGAGGATGCGCCAGCCGGCGAGGTCGGCGGCCGGCAGGCGGCCTGCCAGCAGGCGGAAGAAGCCTTCGGTCGGCAGCCGCCACCGCACCGGACCGGGGGCAGCGCCGGGGGGCGCGGCGTTGAAGACTGCCAGGCCAGGCAGGTCGCCGAGGGTGCTCAGGTGCGAGCCACTCGTCTCGAAGAGCGCCAGCGCCGCGGGCGGCCGTGCCGCCTCGGCGGCGCCGCCGAGGCCGCCGGCGCCCGAGACGACCGGGCCGCCGCGGGACGCCGCGGCGCTGCCCGGTCCGGCCGCGAAGGGCTCGACGCCGCGCCAATCGGGACCCACGGCGACGAGCAGGGACGGCAGCGGACCGGGCACGCCGGGCACCCCGGGCACTCCGGGGACGCCGGAGACCCCGGAGGGTACTGTGGCCGGACCCGCGCCGCCGCCGCCCCCGCCGCCGGCCGCGACCAGCGACAGGGCCAGGTCCGAGCCGTTGCGGGTCAGCGCGTAGTAGCCGGCCGGGATCTCCGGCCGCGCACCGGTCCAGTGGACGACGGCCAGGCTCTCCGGCAGCTCGGGATGCGCGGCTGCGGCGGCTTCCGGGACGGCGGCCGCGGCGGGCGGGGCGGCGGGGGCACCGGCGGCAGCCTCCGGAGTGACGGGCGCCCCGGCGGCCGTCTCCGGGACGGCCGATGCCGCGGCGGCGATTCCAGGCGGCACCTGCGTCGGGCGCGGCCCCTCCGGGCCGGCGACGACGGTCCACAGGCGGCCCTGCCACGAGATGCGCGTCGAGCCGCCGGCGACGCCCCCGGCCAGCCAGGGGTTGCCGGCGATGCGGCCGGCGAGCTTCGCCACCACCGCCAGCGCCGGGTAGATCCGCGCCACCACCCTCAGGCGCCCGCCCGCCAGGTCGGAGCAGGCCACCAGCTCGCTGGCCGGCGGCACCTCGAAGGGGCCGAAGGTCGGCGCCTCTTCCGGCTCCCTCGGGCGGGGCGCCGAGGCCTCGCCGCCCTCCCCCGAGCTCAGCCGGGCCGCGGCGCCGACCACGTCCTGCAAGTCGCCGATCGCCGCCGCCAGCGCGCCGAGGTTCTGGTGCGGGTAGGGCACCCACACGCAGACGTCGTAAGCGCCTGCCGCGAGCACCTGCAACGGCTCGCCTGCCGCTCGGCCGGCCGACCCGCCGGCCGCCCCGGCCGCTGGCAGGGCGGCTCCGCCTCCGGCCCCCAGCCGCGGCGCCACCGCGCGCTCCCGCGGCAGGTACCAGTAGACGACGTGCGCCGCCAGCAGCGCCGCGAGCGCGACGGCGCCGCCGAGGACCGCGATCCGCTTCCTCTTCTTCATGGCCGCGCACCCCCGATCCGCGCGGTCAGCTCCGCCAGCGCCTCGGCCACCGCGCCGAGCACGGCGTCGTCGTCCTCCGCCACCCCGAGGTCGCAGGTCTCGGCGCTGACCGCCCGCAGCAGGTCGGCGGCCACGTCGTCCTCCGCGTACGGGGCGAGCGGCGGCAGGGCGCGGAACGGCGCGGCGCGCTCCGCCACCACCTGGCGCAGCAGCTCGGCATAGCCCCGCGCCGAGCCTTCCAGGCCGTGGTGCGCCGCCGTCCAGCGCCGGGCGTTCTCGCCCATCGTCCGGCGCAGCTCGGGGTCGGCCTCCAGCCGTTCCAGGAAGGCGGTCAGCAGGTCCTCTTCGCCCTCGTCGAGATCGACCTGCGCGCAGCAGCCCTCGGGCACCTCGGCGAAAGCCCCCACCCGGCTGACGATCACCGCTTTGCCGAGGCCGAGCAGCCGGATGAAGGTCCCCGAGGTCTCGCCGGCGGTCGGGTGGCGCAGGTTCACCGCCACGTCGGCCGCCGCCATGTGGAGCAGGAAGCGGTCGAGGTCGAGGCGCCCGGTCACCGTCACGCCCGCCATCAGCGCCGGCGTCGCGACCGCGGCGAAGTCGAAGTGCGGCGACACCTCCCCGACCAGCAGCAGCGCGGCCCGCGGCACCCGCCGCCGCAGCCGGGCGAAGGCGCGCAGCAGCTGCCGCGGGCGCTTGGCGGCGGTCAAGAAGCCGAAGGACGCGACGACGAACGCATCCGGCGCGAGCCCCAGCGCGGCGCGCGCCGCCGCCGCCTCGGGCAGCGGCCGGTCGCCCAGGCTGAGGTGATGCGGCACCACCGCCAGCCGCGCCAGCGGCCGGCTGGCCTGCACCCGCCGGCGGGTGAAGTCGTTGTGCACCAGCACCGCCAGGCTGCGGTCCACCACCCGCTCGAACAGCGGGTAGCTCCAGGGGTCGAGCGGCACGCCGGTCGCCAGGCAGCGGCGCGCGACGGCCTCGCCGGTGAGGCCGTAGGCGTAGCGCATCTCGCGGACATAGGCCGCCGGGTCGCCGGCGTGGAGAGTCAGGTCCCGCACCAGGTGATGGAGCACGTACTCATGCAGCGCCACGACCCCGGGATGCTCGAGCAGGGCGCGGTAGATCGACGCATGGTAGTCGCGGTTGTTGCCGAGCTGGTAGAGCACCGCGTCGAAGCGCCCCGCGGCCAGCAGCCCCGGGAAGGCGCGCTCGGGATGCGCCGCCATGCCCGCGAGCCCCGGGCGCCCCGCGAGCCCCGGGTGCCCCGCGAGCCCCGGGTGCCCCGCGAACCCAGCGAGCTCAGGCCCCGGCGGGCGCCAGCCCGCGGGCACGATCAGCTCGACCTCGACCTCTCGCGCCAGCGCCGGCAGCAGCTCGGCCGTGTAGTCGGCAATTCCCGAGCGCAGCGGCGGCAGCGGGCTCCAGCAGGCGATGCGCACCGTCGCGTTCCTCCCTGCCTAGCCCGTGAGACTGGCGATCACCTGGTCCCAGCCGATCGTCCGCACCCGCGCCTGTCCGGCGGCCCCCATCGCCCGCGCTTCCTGGCGCTCGCGGAACAGCCGGTCGAGCCGGGCCCCGACGTCGGACGGCGAGTCGGGAGGGCAGACGAAGCCGTTGACGCCGTCCTCCACGAACTCGAGCACGCCGCCGGCGTCGGCGGTGGTGACCACCGGCTTGCCGGCCTTGAACGCCTCCACGGTGACGTAGCCGTAGTCCTCGTCGTAGGGCGCGAAGAAGACGCCGCAGGCGCCGGCGAACAGCTCCACCACCTCGCGGTCCTCCACCCACCCGAGCAGCTCCACCCGCGCCGCCACTCCCAGCCGTGCCGCCAGCTCCGCGAGCGCCTCGCGCTCGGGACCGGTGCCGGCGATGCGGCAGCGCACCGCGGTCGCGGTGTGCTGCAGGGCGCGGATCAGCAGGTCGAAGCGCTTCATGCGGTCCAGCCGCCCGATGGCGAAGACGTAGTCGCCGAACTCCCCGGCGTGATAGCGGGAGTCGAGCCGCGGCGGCGGGTAGAGCACCTCCGCCTCGACCTCGTTGTGGCGCCGCAGACGGGCGGCGACGTTGCGCGAGATCGTGAACACCGCCCGCGCCTCGCGCAGCGTGCGGCGGTCCATGTCGCGCACCATCTCGATCACCGCGCGGTCGCGCGGCACGTCCGCGAAGTCGCTGTGGCGGGTGCCGAGCAGGTCGTAGACCTGGCGCAGCTGGTGCACCAGCCACACCACCTTGTTCGGATGCTTGACCAGGTAGGACGGGAAGCGGGTGGCGATCACCCGGTCGATCCGCTTGCCCGCCGCCTCGGTGAGATCGATCAATCGCCACGCCAGGCAGCTCTTGAGCACGTCCACGCGGGTGGGCCAGCCGAACGGCAGGCTCACCAGGTCCGCCTCGAAGCCGCGCCGCACCAGCTCGTCGCGCAGCGATTCGCACAGCATCTCGGCGCCGCCGCGGGCGAACGGCACCTGGGCGTCGCAGATGCAGATGCGCTCGCCGCTCATCGCCGCGGCTCGCCGCTGCCGGGCGCCGCGGGTCCGCTCGCCGCATCCGGCGCGGGTGCGGTCGCGGCGGTCGCGGCACTCGGCGCGCTCGCGGCACTCGCCGCGCTCGCCGAGCTCGCCGTGGCCGCCTCGGCGCGCGTCTCCAGCTCGGCCACCAGGGCGGCCAGCACGCGCACCTCGCGCGCCGTGCGCTCCTGGGCCTCGGCGAGATCCTGCAGCATCCGCCCGGCCGCCTGGTTGAAGGCGTTCTGCTGCGCCAGGACCGGCCGGATGAACCACTTCAAGAGCAGGTGGAAGAAGGCCTTGCGCGAGCCGACGACCAGCTTGCCGAGACGCGGCCGGTGTGAGAAGGGGAGCGGCTCCTGCACGTACTCGGCCGCCTTCACCGCCAGCAGCCCCTGGGCAAATCCCGCCGGGCCGCCCGGCGCCTCGAGGCTGCCCGGCACGCCGCCCACCGTCGCCGCCTCCGCCTGCCGCTGCCGCACTCCCGAGCGCAGCTGCTGCAACACCTCCGCGACCCGCGGGTCGATCGCGTCGTCCGTCGTTCCCGGTCCGCTCATCGCCGCCTCATGGCGGCCCCTCGAAGCCGAGGAACACGCCGAGGTTGCGCGTGTCCTGGCTCCTGGGGTCGCGGTGCGCCGGCACCACCCCGTCGGTCGAGGTGAGGACGAAGCGGTAGAAGTACTCCTCCGGCGCATCGGGGAAGAAGCCGAGATTGCGTGCCGCGAGACGCAGCGGCAGGTCGACCGGCGCGCCCTGGCGCTTGGCGTCGCTGTCGAAGCGCACCACCGTCCGCTGGACGCCGCTGTCGAGCGTCAGCTCGTTGACGTCGGAGAGCGAGTAGACCTTGAAGCGCAGGCGATCGACCGGGACGGGCGACACCAGGACCACTTCGGAGCGCGAGGCGCCGCGCACCCAGACGCCGCGAGGATGGCGCTCGTCGGCATAGAAGTTCTGCTTCGGCACCACCCACACCCCGCCCGGCCAGGCGCGCTGGAAATAGCCCGGGATCTTGGCGATCAGCGTCAGCTCGAGCGGCAGCGCCTGGAACGTCGCGGCGCGCACGTGCGCCTGCAGGGTCGGCTCCGGCGCCAGCTGCATGAGCGGCACCGCAGCCACCGCCGCGGTCCACAGGCCGGCCGCGGCGAAGGGCAGCGCCAGGCTCCGCCGCGCCGCGATCCGCCCGGGCAGGAAGAGCAGCGCCGGGTAGATCCCCGCGAAGTAGCGATTGCCGACGGCGCCCATGCCGCCATGGTAGTTGTTGGGCCGCATCACCAGCAGCGCCAGGCAGTAGGCGGCGATCGCCGCCAGCAGCAGGTGCTGCGAACGGTCCCGCGGCCCGGCCAGGTACAGCGCCAGGGCGAACAGGGCGAAAGGGAAGTACGGCAGCAGGCCGGTGTGCCTGCCGAAGACGTAGTAGCCGAGATCGTAGAGCAGCATGCGCGGCGTGGTCTCGACGCCGAGCGCCGACCAGGAGCCGAAGCTGGTGCCGCGGTACTCCGCCCAGAAGTCGCGCTGGCTCTCGAGCGGATACAAGCTCTCGAAGGAGCGCCGCTGCACGCGCAGGTAGGGGCTGTAGCTGCCCGTCAGGTGCCACTGCGCCGCGAACATCAGCGCCAGGCCGGCCAGCCCCGGCGCCGCGAACGCGAGCAGGCCGCGGAAGCGGCGCTGCCAGAGCAGGTCGATGCCGATCGGCGCCGCCAGCAGCCCGAGCGGCGCCTTGGAGACCAGGCCTGCCGCCAGCACCAGCCCGGCGACGCCCAGCAGCGCCGGCTCGCGCCAGCTCCAGACCTGCCGCCGCCGCGCCACCTGCCAGATCAGCAGCGGGAAGAAGGCGCAGGCCATGTCGAACACTTCCGGCTGCAGCCAGAAGACGTAGCAGAACGCGGCCGAGGCGAAGAAGAAGCCGCCGAGGAAGAGACCGACGTGGCCGGTCTCCCGGCGCCAGAACCACCAGGCCGCCCACAGCATGGCCAGGAACAGCGCCATGTTGAAGATCACCATCCCCTGCACGCCGAAGACGGCATAGAACGGTACCGCCGCCAGCGGATAGACGAAGGGCTTGCCGTAACGCATCGTCTTGCCGCCGTCGCGGGTGACCAGGATCAGCCCGTTCGGACCCTGGTCCCAGATGCGATAGGCGCGATCGAGGTCGCGGCGGTCGTAGGCGAGGTCGTGATCGTGCCAGATGCTCTGGGTCATCATCACGTACGCGGGCTCGTCGGCGATCGGACCGGGCGGGAAGTGCAGCTTGTAAATGGTCGCGGCGAGCCCCAGCAACAGCAGGGAGACGCAGACGGCGGGGAGAGTTCGAGTGCGCATCGGACGGTGGGGTCGGTTGGTCGGATGGTCGAGTGGCGGTAAAGATACACTCTTCGCCACAGCCATGGCGATCAGCGACTCTATCGGGTAGTGTCCTGGCTCGATTGCCCTTGCCTCCCTACCTCCGTTTGGGCGAGGGTCCAAGTCTAGAGGGCAGCGGTGTAGGGCTGCGAACCCTCGCCCAAACGGCGGTAGGGAGGCAAGGGCGATCGAGCAATCTAGGACACTACCCCCCATCGCGCACCACGGCGCTGCCGCCCGCCGCGCCGCGCGGGCCGTCCTGCGCTGCTTCTCGCCGCGCCGGCTGGCGGCGACCGCCGCCTTCCTCGGCGGGCTGGCGCGCCAGATCCGGCGCCGGCGCGCGGAGCCGCGCCTCACCGTCGCGGTGGACATCGATTCGCTCTACGAGACCCTGACCGGCGTCGGCTGGTACCTCTACGAGATCCTCGAGCACGTGGCGCAGCGCGACGACCTGCGCCTGCGCCTCTACGGCCAGGCCCTGGCCCCCGCGGCAGCCCCCGCGGCCGCCGCCGCGCCGGGCGCCGCGCCGGGAGGAACGGCTGTCGCGGCGGCCGGCTCGCCCGCCACCGCCCGGCTGGCTCCGACCTTGGCTCCGACCTTGGCTCCGACCCTGGCTCCAATCGTCACCCTCCCCGCCGGCCCGGCCATCGAGCACGTCACCTACTCAGCGCCCGACGGCCTGGTGGTCCCGCCCTGGCGGGCCGACCAGTGGCTGCGGCGGGCGGCGCCGCTGCTGGTGGCCGCCGACCGCAACCGCGTCCTCTTCGGCCCGAACTTCCTGCTGCCGCCGCTCTTCCGCTTCGCCGCCGGCGCGCGCGTCGTGGCCATCCACGACCTCGCCTTCCGCCGGCTGCCGTGGGCGGTGCGGCCCGACACCGCGCGGGCGCTGGCCGAGGGCTTGGAGCGGACGCTGCTCGAGGCCGACCTGCTGCTCACCGACAGCCAGGCGGTGGCGGGCGAGCTGGCCGCGGCCGGCGTCGCGCCGGCGCGGGTGCGTTCGATCCACCTCGGACCGGGACACCTGCCGCCGCCGAGCGTCGTCGCCGCCGCCTCGCCGCCGCCGGGCACCCCGGACCGCTACGGCCTCTTCGTCGGCACCCTCGAGCCGCGCAAGAACCTCGCGACCCTGCTCGCCGCCTGGCGCGAGCTGCGCGCCGACCGCGGCGGTGGCGGCGGCGGCGCCCCGCCGCTCCTGGTAGCCGGCCCGCGCGGCTGGCGCGCCCGCGAGCTGCGGCGCCTGCTGGCCGAGGCGGAGGGCGAGGGCTGGCTGCGCTACCTGGGCTACGTCTCGCCCGCCGAGCTCGCCGCGCTCTACCGCGGCGCCACCGTGGTGGCGCTGCCGTCGCTCTACGAGGGCTTCGGCATGCCCGCCGTCGAGGCGCTCGCGGCCGGCGCGCCGCTGGTGCTCTCGGACCTGCCGGTCTTCCGCGAGGTGGCCGGCGACGCCGCCCTCTACGCCCCCGCCCGCCGCCCCGACCTCTGGCGCGACCGGCTGCGGCAGGTCCTCGGCGACGAGGCCCTGCGCCGCGACCTGGCCCACCGCGCCCGCCAGCGCGCCGAGCACTTCGACTGGCACCGCGCCGCCGCCGCGACCGCCGACGCCTGGCGCGAAGCGGCGGGCGCGCCGCCATGGTGACTAAGAATCACGGGGTCACTGATTGAACTCCGGTCCTGGACACCGGCCTCGGCCATGCTGGCGGGCAGACGGCCGTTCTAGCGGTTGACTGAGATTCATGTGTTACCTAGAATGTTTATCTATGTTGACCGACAGGATAGCGAGGACTCTTCGGTTCCCGGGCTGCGTCGTCCTTCTGTGGGCTGCTACGATTTCTACGCTCGCCAGCCAGCCGTGGAGTGCCATTGGCCCGTCGGGAGGGGTCTATGGCTTCGTGCTCGCCGCCCCGTCGAACCCCGACGTTCAGTACCTGCTCGGCATCGTGACGGGCGCCGAGAGTTACACCCTTTTCCGTCGCAGCACCCCCCACGCCATCTGGCGCACAGTTCCAGGCCCTTCGCTGACCAGGATCCTCGCCGTCGATCCACACGCACCCATGACGATCTACGGAAAGCTCGCCACCAACGGGAGGCTCGTGCGTAGCACGGACGGCGGCGAGCACTGGGATCTCGCCGACGCAGGCCTTGCAGCCAACTTGCTGACAACCAACATCGTCGTCGATCGCCGTGACCCCATGCATCTCTACATTGGGACCAAGGCCGGCCTCTTCGAGAGCGATGACGGGAGCGAGAGCTGGCACCTCAGGACCCTCGCCAGCGTCTCGTTGTTCGATTTCGCAATCGCGTCGGGGGACGGTCGGCACTGGTTCGCAGCCGTCGCACTCTCCTCGCCTCCCCCAGGAGTCTGCTGCCCGAACTCCGAGGTGCTCGAGAGCAACGACGGCGGGAGGACTTGGCTCCCAACCCACTTCCCAAGCCCGAATTTCAACATCGGCCAACTGCTCGTTGGCTCGGGATCTGTCTTCGTGCGCAACGACGGCCAGATCTTCAGGCGACCCGAAGAGTCCGGTCATTGGACCCTGACCGCGGCGGTGCCGCAGACGGTTTACGATGTCGTGACCACCCCGAGTGGGGGTCTCTACGCCGCGACCGATTTCGGAGTCTATCGAAGCCGCGATGAAGGCATGTCTTGGTCGCCGGCCGCTGCCCTAGCCCCGCCGTTCGAAGGAATCTTCTCGCTTGCAGTGCTCGACGACGCTAGCGAAACGCTCCTTGGTTTGGGCTCCGACGTTTGGCGGTCGATGGATCAAGGCACCTCGTGGCGGCGCGACAGCGCCGGCATTAACTTTACCGAGGTGAGCGCCCTAACGGTTGCCGCCGATGGAACGGTCTACATTGGTAGCAACGGGATCATGAGCCGCGCGCCTCACGGAACGAGCTGGCAGAGCATCGATGCGGGCCTAGACCTGCTTGCTTCGGCGATACACGGGGACGCCCTCGGCGTCGACAGTCTCGCCAGCGATCCGCGCAACCCCGCGGTCGTGTATGCCCTCGTTGGTAACCCGCTCGAGCTCGCGGTCACGTCCGATGCCGGCCGGAGGTGGCACTACCTACCCTTGCCCGACGGCTTGGGCCCAGGGAGCCACGTCTACGTCAGCCCCCATGATGAAGCGAGCCTGTTTCTCGCCGCGTATGGGCCAGGCCTGGGCAATGCTGTCCTTCTCCATAGTCGCGACGGCGGCGGCACCTGGAGCTTGAGTCTCGCGGGTCCGATCGCCGGCCTCGCCTTCGCCCCGGGACCACCCGCCGTGGTCTACGCCTGGTCCCGCGGCCTGATGAAGAGTCTCGATGACGGCGCGACCTGGACCGCCACCGGTCACGGCCTGCCGGGATGGCCGAGCGACATCGATAACCTCCTGGCGGTCGATCCCAAGCGACCCCTGACCCTCTATGCTGCCTCGTATGTGGGTGTCTATGTCAGCAACGACGGGGGCACAACCTTCGAAGCAATGAACAAGGGTCTATCCTCCTTCCCGGATGTCAGAGGATTTGCCCTAGACCCTCACGGTTCGGGCACTCTCCTTCTGGTCGATCGTTCTCTCGTCGGCGGCGGCATCTTCCGCTGGATCCCTTCGCGGCAAGCTTGGGAGCCGTTTGACGCCGGCCTACCCCCATCCAGCGACCCGGGACACCTGGAGTTCGATCCGCAACACGAGGGGCTTGTCTACCTGGCCACCTCGAGCCGCGGCGTCTATTCCACGGAGATCCAACCGTGAGAGCGAACCCTCCGCCTCAGGGTGATGGCGTGGCGCCAGGCGCCGCTCCCGAATGCGGGTCCGGTAAACTGCACCGGCCATGCCGCCGCCCCTTCCGGCCGCCGCCGCTTCTCCGGTCCCCGCGCAAGACACCGCCGCGGACCTCGCGCGCCGGCCCCGGGTCGCCATCGATCTGCGGGCGCTGGTGCCGCTGCCGACCGGGATCGGCGTCTACACGCGCTCGCTGGCGATCGCGCTGGCGGCCCGCGGCGGCATGCGCTACCTCGGGGTCGCACATCGGCCCCCGCGCGGCGCCGAGGAGCTGGCGGCGGCGGGGATCGACCTCGAGGAGCAGCGCGCGCCGCTGGGAGTCGCCTGGCAGCAGCTGCTGCTGCCGCGGCGGCTGCGGCGCGGCGACGTCGACCTGCTGTGGTCGCCGCTGTTGACGCTGCCGCTCGACTGCCCGGTGCCGGCGGTGGCCACCGTCCACGACCTCACGGTGCTGCTGATGCCCGAGGCGCACCGCGCCAAGGTCCGCTTCAGCCTGCTGCCGTTCCTCGCCGCCTCGTTCCGCCGCGCCCGCCGGCTGGTCACCCTGTCGCGCGCCACCGCCGACGACATCGCCTTCCATTACCCCGGCAGCGCCGGCAAGGTGCGGGTGGTCTATCCCGGCGTCGACGAGGAGTTCCGGCCGGGCGCCGCCGACGAGATCGCGGCCACCCGCGCCGCGCTCGGCGCGCCGCGGGGCTACCTTCTCTATGCCGGCACCCTCGAGCCGCGCAAGAACGTCGGCGCGCTCCTCGACGCCTGGGAGGCGCTGGCCGCGGACGACCCCGGCTTCCCGCCGCTGGTCCTGGCCGGTCCCTACGGCTGGGGCAGCCGCGCCCTGGCCGCGCGCATCGCCGGGCTGGCCGCGCGCGGCGGCGACGGCACCGGCCTTGCAGCCACCCCGCCCTCGGCCGCGCCCGGCGGCCGCCTGCTGGCGCTCGGCCACCTCGACCGCGCGCGGCTGGTGCGGGTCTTCCAGGCCGCGAGCCTGTTCGTCTACCCGTCGCTCTACGAGGGCTTCGGCCTGCCGCCGGCCGAGGCGCTCGCCTGCGGCGTGCCGGCGGTCGCCCTCGACACCTCGAGCCTGCCGGAGGTGATCGGCGAGGCCGGCGTCCTGGTCGCGCCGGGCGACACCGCCGCGCTCGCCGCGGCGCTCGGCCGCCTGGTCTCCGAGCCCGGCCTGGCCGAGGAGCTCGCCGGCCGCGCCGCGGCCCAGGCCGGCCGCTTCCGCTGGCAGCGGGCTGCGGCCGAGATGGAAGACGTTTTCCGCGAAGCGCTGGATGAACGAGATGCCACTTAGAAAGAGGGAAGGGAGGGGGCGTCCCCTTCCCCCCCGGAGGGGGGCCGCGGCTCCGCCTGTCGCCAGTCGCGGCATCCCAGCTGGGAGGAAGGGGAACGAGGGGATGCGGGGGGCGATCCGATAGACGCTGTGAGTAGGCCTCGAGAGGCACATCGCAGCGGCAGCTTTCGCCGGATGAGAGATAAAATGGTTTTGCCCTTGCCCGACAAGACCTACAGGATCGGCATCGACGCCCGCAAGCTCCAGGACTTCGGGATCGGCACCTACGTCCGGAACCTCATCCGCGCGCTGGCCGATCTCGACACCGGCAGCCTGGCGCTGCGCTACCTCCTGCTGGTGCGGCCGGAGGACCGCGAGCAGCTCGCCGATCTCTCCGCCAACTTCGAGCTGACCGTCGAGAGCTCCCCGGTCTACTCGCTGCGCGAGCTCGTGACGCTGTCCTGGCAGCTCTGGCGGCAGCGCCTCGATCTCTATCACGCCACCCACTACGTGCTGCCCGCCGCGCTGACGCCGCGCGTCGTGGTCACGATCCACGACATCATCCACCTGCTCTACCCGGAGTTCCTGCCCAGCCGCATGGCGTTCCTCTACGCCCGCCGCATGATCCATCGCAGTTTGACGCGCGGCGACCGCATCATCGCGGTGTCGCAGAACACCCGCGCCGACCTGATGCAGCAGTTCGCGATGGACGGCCGCAAGATCGAGGTGATCTACAACGGCGTCGAGGACGTCTTCCGCCGGCGCCTGCCGGACGAGGAGATCGAGCACTGGCTGCGCAGCCTGGGCATCGCGCGGCCGTACCTGCTCTTCGTCGGCAACCCGAAGCCGCACAAGAACCTCGACACCGTCGTCCAGGCCTACGCCCGCGCCCGCCGACTGGCGCCGTTCGACGCGCCGCTGGTCTGCGTCGGCAACCGCTCCGGCTCGGAGTTCAAGATCCGCCAGCGCGCCGAGCACCTCGGGATCGGCGACCAGGTGCGGCTGCTCGGCCACGTCGCCCAGGAGGCTCTGCCGGCGATCTATCAAGGCGCCACCCTCTTCCTCTATCCCACGCTCTACGAGGGCTTCGGGCTGCCGGTGATCGAGGCGATGGCCTCGGGCGTCGCGGTGATCACCTCCAACACCTCGGCGCTGAAAGAGATCGCCCAGGGCTTCGCGCACCTCGTCGATCCGCTCGACATCCCGGCGATGGCCAAGGCGATCGCCCAGTGCATGTCCGACGACGAGCATCGCGGCGCGCTCGCCCGTCTCGGCCTGCGCCGGGCGCGGGACTTCCGCTGGGAGCACACCGCCAGGAAGACGCTCGGCGTCTATCTCTCGGTGCTGGGCGCGCCGGCGCCGCCCGCGATGGACACCGGCGCGCTGCCGCTGCTGGCGCGCGCGCAGCGCCAGCCGGACGCCGAGCCGGCGCCGAGCGCGGCTGTCGACGCGGCATCGGCGTCGGCGCCGCGCGCCGCCGGACCGGCCGGCAAGGACGGCGGCGCTTGAGAGTCGCGCTGGTGCACGACTGGCTGACCGGCATGCGCGGCGGCGAGAAGGTGCTCGCGGAGCTGTGCGCGATCTTCCCCGGGGCGCCGATCTACACCCTCTTTCATTTCCCCGGCAGCGTCAGCCCGGCGATCGAGAGCCATCCGATCCACACCAGCTTCCTGCAGCGGGCGCCCGGCCTGCGCCGTCACTACCGGCGCTACCTGCCGCTCTTTCCGGCCGCCATCGAGGACTTCGACCTGGCGGGCTTCGAGCTGGTGATCTCGTCGAGCCACTGCGTCGCGAAGGGCATCATCCCGCCGCCCGACGGCCTGCACGTCTGCTATTGCCACACGCCGATGCGCTACGCCTGGGACCAGGAGCACGCCTACTTCCCGCGCCGCCGCGGCCTGGCGGCGCGGCTGCGGGCGCTCACCCTGACCGCGCTGCGCGCCTGGGACGCGGCGGCGGCGGCGCGCGTCGATCTCTTCATCGCCAACTCGAGCTTCGTCGCGCGGCGCATCCACGCTTTCTACGGCCGCGACGCCGAGGTGGTGCACCCGCCGGTGGCGGTGGACTTCTTCACCCCGGCGCCCGCGCCGGCACTCGTGCCGGCACTCGCACACTCACCCGCACCCGCATCCGCGCCGGCAGCCGCCGCCGGCGAGCACCGCGAGAGCGGCGGCTACGCCCTGGTGGTGTCGGCGCTGGCGCCGTACAAGCGCGTCGAGGTCGCCATCGCCGCCTGCGAGCGCGCCGGCATCCCGCTGCGCATCGCCGGCGACGGCCCCGAGCGCGAGCGGCTGGCGCGCCTCGCCGGCCCCGGCACGCGGCTGCTCGGGCGGGTCGGCGACGCCGAGCTGCGCGACCTCTACCGCGGCGCGCGCCTGCTGCTGCAGCCGGGCGTCGAGGACTTCGGCATCGCCTCGGTCGAGGCGCTGGCCTGCGGCACGCCGGTGGTGGCGGTGGCGCGCGGGGGCGTGCTCGACGTGGTCGAGGACGGGCGTCACGGGGTGCTTTACGACGATCGCGCGGCACCCGAGCCGGTCCCCGCGGCGCCGGCGGGGCACGCGCAGGAGGCGGACCCGGCACGCCGGCGGGAGCTGCCGGAAGTCGTCGCCCTGGCCGCGGCGATTGACAAAGCGCGCCAGATCGGCTGGAATCCAGACGACCTGCGCAACCGGGCGGAGTCGTTCGCCGCCGGACACTTCGCCGACCGCTTGCGGTCGCTGGTGACCTGCAACGAGAGCCGGGCACTGAAATCGCGTCGAGTGTCGAGGGCACACCTCCGTTGATCCGACAACGTCACCGCATCACCTCGGGCGTCTACCTCGCCACCGACCTGGGGGCGACGCTCGCTGCCTTCGGCGCGGCCTGGCTGCTGCGCTTCGAGCTGGCGGTCATCCCGCTGACCAAGAGCGTCCCGAGCTTCGGTCCTTACCTGTACCTGTTGCCGTTCGTGCTGGTGCTCTGGCCGCTGGTCTTCTACTTCCATGGCCTCTACCAGAGCCGCCGCGGCCGCAGCCAGGTCGACGAGGTCGTCACCATCCTGCTGGCGGTGCTGCTCGCCACCGTGCTGCTCTCGGTGGTGATCGCCTGGTACCGTCCGCCGGCGGCCCCGGGCAGCCACGAGTACTTCACCTACAGCCGCGCGTTCCTCGGCCTCTTCGCGCTGGTGGACCTGCTCTTCGTCGCCGGCACCCGCATGCTGGCGCGCTGGGCGATGCGCCGGGTGCGGGCGAAGGGACACAACCTGCAGCGCATCCTGGTGGTCGGCGCCGGCAGCCTCGGCCGCGAGATCACGCAGAAGATCCTGGCGCACCGCGAGATGGGCTTCGCGGTGGAGGGCTTCCTCGACGACGATCCCGGCAAGCTCGGCACGATGGTGTGCGGTGTGCCGGTCCTCGGCACGCTGCGCCAGGCCGCGGAGGTGCTGGCGGCGCGCAGCATCGACCAGGTGTTCCTGGCGCTGCCGCTCGAGGCGCACCGGAAGCTGCTGCAGCTGCTCGAGCTGATGGCGCGCGAGTGCGTGGAGATCCGGCTCGTCCCCGACATCCTGCAGTACGCCACCTTGAACGCCACCCTCGAGGACGTCGACGGCACGCCGGTCATCAACCTCTCCCAGGTGCCGCTGCAGGGCTGGAACAGCATGGTCAAGCGCGGCATGGACCTGGCGATCGCCCTCGCGTCGCTGGTCGTCGCGCTGCCGGTGGCGCCGCTGCTGGCGCTGGCCATCTGGCTCGAGGACCGCGGCCCGATCTTCTACCGCCAGGAGCGCATGGGGTTGGACGGCGAGCCGTTCATGATCCTGAAGTTCCGCTCCATGCGCGTCGACGCGGAGGCGACCAGCGGGCCGGTGTGGGCGATCAAGGACGACCCGCGCCGCACCCGCGTCGGCACGTTCCTCCGCCACTGGTCGCTCGACGAGCTGCCGCAAGTCTGGAACGTGCTGCGCGGCGACATGTCGATCGTCGGCCCGCGCCCCGAGCGTCCCAGCTTCGTGCGCGAGTTCAAGCACAAGATCCCGCGCTACATGCTCCGCCACCGCGTCAAGTCCGGCATCACCGGCTGGGCGCAGGTGCACGGCTGGCGCGGCAACACCTCGATCAAGAAGCGCATCCAGTACGACCTCTACTACATCCAGAACTGGTCCCTGGCCCTCGACTTCAAGATCCTCTGGCTCACCCTGCGGCACGCGCTGCGCCTCAACGCCTACTAGCCCCGCAGCCTCGCGACACCGCTCGCGCCCTCGCTCGCTGGCGCCTCTCGCGGCTCTCGCGGCCCGCGCGGCGCCGGTTCTCGCGGGCCGTTCGCGCGGCTCTCGCGGCGTCGGCGAGCGGCTCTTCGGCCCGCGCGCTCGCTCGACTCGCGCGGCGGATGCGGCCGGCGCGACGCCGCATCGCCGGGCCGCGATCGCGCTCGTGGGGCCGCGCGCGGCGCCGCTCCCAGCTCGCCCTTGGCGCGGCGGCCACGTGCGAAACCCATGCCCGGCGGGCTTTTTTTCTCGTACCCGGCGCCGGCCCGCGGGCCTCCGCCGAGGCGCCGCCGGCGCCGCTGGAGCCGCCCGCGGGCCGCTGCACAAGCCGCTGGTCAACGGCACTAAGGGTAGAGGTGCGAAAAATCTTGACACGCTACATGTTGTGGGGGTACCCTTATTACAAATCTTCCGCCCAAGCTTCACGGGCACCTCTTGAGAAAGGAGACGTGCATGGCAGCAGCGAAGAAACCAGCGAAGAAGGCAGCGGCGAAGAAGCCGGCGGCCAAGAAGCCGGCCAAGAAGACCGCGGCCAAGAAGACCGTCAAGAAGGCAGTGGCGAAGAAGGTCGTCGCCAAGAAGAAGTAGCAGGCCCGTGACCTCACCCGGTGAGCACGTTTCCCGGGTGAGCTCGACGCGGCACCGTTCTTTGTCAGGCGACGTTCTGGATCTTTCTGGGCGCTCCCGCTTGCCGTCGTCCCAGTGCTGCCGTTCCCAGCGTCGCCTTCACACGCTCCTCATCCGCATCGCCCGCACCGCCGTCCGCCGCCCGCATCATCCCGACCGCAGCAACGCCGCGGCAGCCCGGTCCACCAGCCACAGCAGCCGCCCGTCGACGGGCGCCACCACCTGCGCGGGATAGAGCTCCGGCCGCCACTCGCCCTCGAGCACCGCGGCGAGCGCCGGCGCCTTGGCCGCGCCGCTCACCAGGAAGATCACCGTCGCGGCGTGATCGAGCACCGGCGGCGTCAGGGTGATGCGCCAGGTGTGAAGCTTCTCGACCCACACCGCGGCGGCCAATCGCCGAGGCCCGCGGCGCGGCCCGTCGTCCGCGAGCAGCGGGCTGCCGGGAAATAGCGACGCCGTGTGCCCTTCCTCGCCCAGCCCCAGCAGCACCAGGTGGAACCGCGGCCACTCGCGCGCGGCATCGCCCCGTGCATCCGCGCCACCCCACGCGGACACGCTGCCCGCTGCATCTTCGCTTCCCGCAGCACCCTCGCCGCCGCCGGCGGCTTCGCCCGCTGCACCTTCATTGCCCGCCGCACCCTCGCCGCCGCCGGCGGCTTCGCGCCGCAGGCCGAAGACCTCGATCAGCTCGCGCTGGTAGAGCCGTGCCGCGCGCGCGGCGTCGGGCTCCTCGCCGGCGATGCGGTGCACGTGCGCGGCGGGCACCTGCACGTGATCGAGCATGGCCTCGCGCGCCATGCGGAAGTTGCTTTCGGGATGATCGGGCGGCACGTGCCGCTCGTCGCCCCAGAAGAAGTGGACCGCTTGCCAATCGATGCGGGCGCGGAACGGCGCCGCCGGATCGGCGAGCAGCCGGTAGAGCGCGCGCGGCGTCGAGCCGCCGGCCAGCGCGATGCTCGGGAACGGAGCGTCGCGGTGCAGCGCCAGCGCGGCGGCCACCTCCGTGGCCGCGGCGCGCGTGAGCTCGACGGCATCTTCCACGACGCGGACCTCTCGTCGCCGCGGCCCGCCGCCGACGACGACGCCGCCGCCGCTGCTCGCCCGCGGTTCCTGCCGTGGCGCGCCGCCGCCGCCTTCGCCGCGGCCGCCTTCGCCGCCGCCGCCTTCGCCGCCGCCGCTCACCCGTTGTTCTTCCAACGCCGCCCATCCGCCTGGATGAGATCGTCCGCGGCCCGCGGGCCCCAGCTGTTGGCCGCGTAGTTCGGGAAGGCGCGCGGCGCCAGCGCCGACCACACGTCGAGGATCGGCATCACGATCCCCCAACCCACCTCCACCAGGTCGCTGCGCTGGAACAGCGTCGAGTCGCCGGTCATGCAGTCGTAGAGCAGCGTCTCGTAGCCGGTCTCGGGAGTGGTGCCGAAGTAGTCCGAGTACTGGAAGTGCATGCGCACCTGGCCGAGCCGCATCACCGGCCCCGGCACCTTGCCCTCGAACGACAGCGAGATCCCCTCGTCGGGCTGGATGTGCAGCACCAGCACGTTCGGCTCCAGCTGCTCGACCGGCGTCTCGCGGAAGAGGATGAACGGCGCGCGCTTGAACTGGATCGCCACCTCGGTGACCCGGCGCGGCAGCTGCTTGCCGGTGCGCAGGTAGAAGGGCACGTCCGCCCAGCGCCAGTTGTCGACGTAGAGCTTGAGCGCGACGAAGGTCTCGACGGTCGAGGTCGGCGAGACGCCCTTCTCGCCGCGGTATGCGGGGACCTGCTTGCCCTTCACCACCCCGGCGTCGTACTGGCCGCGCACTGTCTCGCGCAGCACGTCCTCGGGCGCGAGCGGCCGCACGGCGCGCAGGATCTTCACCCGCTCGTCGCGCACCACGTCCGGCGCGAAAGAGATCGGCGGCTCCATCGCGGTCAGCGCCAGCAGCTGGAACATGTGGTTCTGCACCATGTCGCGCAGCGCCCCGGCCTCCTCGTAGTAGGCGCCGCGCGACTCGACCCCGACGGTCTCGGCGACGGTGATCTGCACGTGGTCGATGTAGCGGCGGTTCCAGATCGGCTCGAAGATGCCGTTGGCGAAGCGGAAGGCGAGGATGTTCTGCACCGTCTCCTTGCCGAGGTAATGGTCGATGCGGTAGATCTGCGTCTCCTCGATCACCTCGCGGATGTCGTGGTTGAGCTGGCGGGCGCTCTCGAGGTCGTGCCCGAAGGGCTTCTCGATCACCACCCGCCGCCAGCTGCCGCTCTCCTCGCACGTCAGCCTGGCGTCGCCGAGCCGGCGGATGATGGCGGCGAACTGGCTGGGCGGCACGGCCAGGTAGAACAGGCAGCAGCCGCGCGTCCCCCACTTCTCGTCGACCGCCGCCAGCGCTTCGCGCAGCCGCTCGTAGGTCTCCGGCTGGTCGAAGTCGCCGGACATGTACGACAGCCGGCTCTTCAACCACTCGACCCGCTGCGGGTCGAGCGTGCCGGTCTCGAAGGTGTGCAGGTCCTGGATCATCTTCTGCCGGAACTCGTCGTCGCTCATCTGCGAGCGGCTGACGCCGACCACCGCGAACTCGTCCGGCAGGAAGTTGCCGGCCGCCAGGTTGTAGAGCGCCGGGATCAGCTTGCGCTTGGCGAGATCGCCGGAGGCGCCGAAGATCACCAGCGCGCACGGCGGCGCCGGCTGGCGATCCGCGTGGGGCTCCGCCGGGGGCTGCGACTGGGCTGGAACCGACATGGGATCTCCTCTCAGCCGCCCGCCGGCCGTTCCAGGTGGCCGCCGAACTTCTGGCGCATGGCGGAGAGCATCTTCTCGCCGAAGGTGTGCTCCTGGCGCGAGCGGAAGCGCGCGAACAGCGATGCCGCGAGCACGTCGGCCGGCACGGCTTCCTCGAGCGCGGCGGTGATCGTCCAGCGCCCCTCTCCCGAATCCTGGACGAAGCCGGTGTAGCCGGCGAGGTCCGGGCTCTCGGCCAGCGCCATCGCCGAGAGGTCGAGCAGCCACGACGAGACGACGCTGCCGCGGCGCCAGAGCTCGGCGACGTCGGCGAGGTCGAGCTCGAAGCGATGCCCCTCCGGCAGCTCCGGCGAGTCGGCGTTGGCGAGGATGTCGAAGCCCTCGGCGTAGGCCTGCATCAGGCCGTACTCGATGCCGTTGTGCACCATCTTGACGAAGTGCCCGGCGCCCGCGGGGCCGCAGTGCAGGTAGCCCAGCGCGGCGGTGCTCTGCTTGCCTTCGCGGCCCGGGGAGGGCGGGATCGCGCCCTGGCCCGGCGCCAGCGTCCGCCAGATCGGGTCGAGACGCTCGACCGTGTCGCGCGGGCCGCCGACCATCAGGCAGTAGCCGCGCTCGAGGCCCCAGATGCCGCCGCTGGTGCCGGCGTCGAGATAATGGATGCCCTTGCCCGCCAGCTCGCCCGAGCGGCGCACGTCGTCCTTGTAATAGGAGTTGCCGCCGTCGATCACCGCGTCGCCGGCTTCGAGATGGACGGCCAGCGCGCCGATCGTCCCCTCGGTGATCTCGCCGGCAGGGAGCATCAGCCAGACCGTGCGCGGCTGCTCCAGCTTGGCGACGACGTCGGCCAGCGACGAGGCCCCCACCGCTCCCTCCTTGACCAGCTCCGCCACCGCCTCCGAGCTCCGGTCGAACACCACGCACCGGTGTCCGCCCCGCAGCAGCCGCCGCGCCATGTTGCCGCCCATCCGGCCCAGCCCGATCATTGCTATCTGCATCGCTCTCCGCACCTTTCCAGACCCCGCTGCGGGGTCTCGTCTTCCGCCAGCGGCGACAGTCTACTACCCTCGCCAAGGAGTCCTACGGCTCATCGGCACCTACCGGTTTGGCTCGGCCGCGCATCGGCCGCGGAGTCAAGGCGCGCACTGCCCGCCCTTCACGGCAACGGCAGGGTGAAGATCCCAGCGCCATCGGTGCCGGCGACAGCCCTCCCACACCCGGCAGAGGATAGAATTGCAGGTATGGCTGAGGAGGACACGAACGCCGGTTCCCAGGTGGGAACCGCGGCGGTCGATGCGCTGTATCGACCCTTCGCGGGATTTGCGGGCTGGGGCAGTCTCGGAGAGATGCACCGCGATCTCTGGGAGCGTTTCTCCGGCGAGCTGGATGAGCGCCGGCGGCTAGCCACTCCGAATCAGCTCGCCAAAGCGGTGATGGTCGCAGTACGTTCGGCGGCGATCGACACCGGGGCGATTGAAGGTCTTTACCAGGTCGATCGCGGATTTACGAGGACGGTCGCTGTCCAGGCTTTCGCGTGGGAGCAGGCCCTCGCGGAACGGGGCGAAGGTGTCCGAGAGCTATTCGAGGCTCAGCTCTCAGCCTACGAGCTGGCGATCGACTTGGTGACCGAACAGGCGCCGCTGAGTCAGGCGTGGCTGAGATCCCTGCACGAGCGCATCTGCGCCCCACAGAGGACCTACCGCGTCCCTACCGAGCAGGGATGGCAGGACCAGGAGCTGCCGCTAGGGCGCTACAAGGAGTTACCCAATCACGTGCTGCTTGCGGATGGGAACTTTCATGCGTACGTGCCGGTGACGGACGTGGCGCCGGAGATGCACCGTCTGTTGGAGGAGCTTCGCTCCGAGGCCTTCGAGAAAGCGCACCCGGTCGAGCAGGCAGCGTACGCACATTATGCTCTGACCGCCGTGCACCCGTTCGCCGATGGCAATGGCAGGGTTGCTCGGGCGCTCGCATCGGTCTACCTTTACAGGAGCCTCTCGATTCCCCTCGTTATCTTCGCTCACCAGCGGCCGCAATACTTCGACGCCCTGGAGCAGGCAGACCGGGGGGATCCCGCTTCATGGCTGGCCTTCGTGGCCGATCGCGGGATCGACACGATGCAGCTCGTCGTCGAGAGCCTGCGGTCGGCCGCCGCGCCGCGTCCAACCGAGATCGCCGAGGGGCTGAAGTCCATTTTCGGATCGCGGGGCCGCACCAACGCTGAATTGGACAACCTTGCTCTGCGTCTGCTGGCAGAGTTGAAAGAGCGATGGGCAAGAGCGGTGGGGCCGCAGGCAGTCAACTCGATCGAGCAAAGGCCCGTCGACTGGTTGCCTCCTGAAGGTTACCGCCGCATAAGAAGTGCCCAGTACTGCGCGGTGGCAGTGGCACTCAGGCCACCGGACCCATTTACGTTCAGTCTAAGAGTCCTCTTGAGAGTCAACATCGCCCTGGACGATCGTAACCAATTCGGCTTTCAGGTGGAGGCATTCGGCAGTCAAGACCGCCTGGAAATTCGAGACGCCGATTTGGCTCCTGAGATCAGCGCAAGCCTTGCGCTTCGCATGGACCTGTGGACCGAGCGTCAGCTGGGCACGAAGATGGCCGAACTGGAGCAGCTCATGAAAGACACCCTCAACGAGTATCGCTAGAAGGGGCGCCGGCGCCTCGGGTGCCGGCGCCCGCAGGCTCGCTACTTTATACAGGCTCGCTACCTTATATTGGTAGCAACGCGCGGGTCATCCGCTCGACCGATCGCAGAGGTGACGCTTGAACTCTCGAAACCTGCCCAGCGCCCCGCGCTTCTTCTCGCGCTCCTTCCTCTACCGTCGTCCTCCCGGCAGGCGGTCGCGGACGGCGCTGCCGGCGGCGATGACGGCGCTGCCGGCGGCGGTGACGGCGCTGCGGACGGCATCCTTTGCGGCGCTGCCAGCGCTGGTGGCGATGATGGCGCTCGCCGGCCTCGTCGCCGCCGGCGCCCGCCCGGCCGCGGCCCAGCTCACGGCCGACGTCCAGGCCGGGACGCTGGGGATCGGCGGCGGCCTGGCCTGGGCGCTCGCGCCCTGGCTCGCGGTGCGCGTCGGGGGCAACGCCTTCAGCGGTTTGAGCCGCAGCGAGCGGGCCGGTGGCAACCGCTACCAGGCGCGCCTGGAGCTGGGCAACGCCGCGGCGCTGCTTGACTGGCATCCGGCCGCGACCGGCTTCCGCATCAGCGCCGGCGCCATGTACGACGCCAACCGCGTCGAGGGCGACGCCGAGCCGTCGAGCGCCGGCACCTACACCATCGGTCGGCTGCAGCTGCCGGCGTCGCTGGTCGGCACCCTCCACGGCAAGATCGACTTCGCGACGGTCGCCCCGTACCTCGGAGTGGGCTGGGGCACCGCGCCCCGCTCCGGCCCGGGCTTCGGCGTCTCCGCCGACCTCGGCGTCGCCTTCCAGGGGCGGCCGCGCGTCACCCTCACCCCCGAGCCACCGCCGGGCAGCCCCCTCAACTCGCCCGCGGCCATGGCGCTCCTCGCTCCCCAGCTGGCCCTCGAAGAGGCCAACGTCGAGCAGAAGATCGACAGTTACCGGTACTTTCCAGTGCTCTCGGTGGGAGTTTCTTACCGGTTCTGAAGCCGGCGGGCCATGACTCGAATGCTATGATCCGCGGCACCATGAAGCCTGAGCTGCGAGGCCAAGACTTCCGCATCGGCGACGTCCTTCACGATGCCTGGGCCTTCGACCCGAAGCTGTGGCGAGGGGATCAGATGGGAGTCGCGGAGGACTTCGGTCCCGCGGTGACCCTGCTGCTCGAGCTGCTCTCCGAGCGGCACGTCGCGTACGCTCTCGTCGGCGGCATGGCGACGCTCAAGTACCTCGAGGGCCGCAACACCAAGGACCTCGACCTCATCGTGGCGCCTTCCTGCCTGGAGGACATGCCGGAGATCGACGTCGAGGCGAGAGAAGAGCACTTCGCACGCGCACGCTTCGCCGAGGTCAGGCTCGATCTCCTCCTCACCACGGACCCCCTCTTCGCCAAGGTCCTGCGGTCCTACACGATCACCCACCATTTCGAGGATCTGCCGCGGCAGCCGGTGCCCTGCGCCACGGTCGAGGGTCTCGTGCTGCTCAAGCTCTACGCATTGCCGTCGTTGTATCGGCAGGGCGACTTCGTACGCATCGGCCTCTTCGAGAACGACGTCGCCACCTTGCTTCACGCGTATCGGCCCCAGATCGAGCCGCTGCTGGCCGAGCTCGGCGAACATCGGAGCGACTCGGACCTGGCGACCGTGCGCACGCTCGTCGCGGAGCTGCAGCGCCGATTCGAGCCCCGCTTCGGCCCGCGCCAGGGCGAGATCTCCGGATCCCAGAGGAACTAGCGATCGTGGCCGGCCGGTGTCGATAGTCGCCGGAGCCTGCGGGAACCGTCCATGCACTCAGGCTCGAGACCCCTGCCGGCGACAGCGGCGTTGCCGCTGGTCGCCGCCGTCGCCGCCACCATTGCCGGTGCCATCGCTGTCTCCATGGCAGGCTCCACCCCGCCCGGCCCCGCCGCCGAGGACCCCGCGCCGATGAACCGCATCGCCGAGTCCTACGTCAAGCTGGTGCTGGCCGTCGGCCAGCACGATGCCAACTACGTCGATGCCTTCTATGGCCCGGCCGAGTGGAAGCAGGCTGCGGAGGCCGCCGGCAAGCGGCCGCTGCCCGAGCTGCTCGCCGAGGCGCGCTCCCTGCTCGCGGCCCTCGCGGCCCTGCCGGCATTGCCCGAGCCGGAGCCCATGGCGGACTCCGCGGACGAGCTGCCGCGGCTGCGCCGCCGGTACCTCGAGCGCCAGCTGAGCGCCCTGGCGGCGCACGTCGAGGCCCTCGGCGGGCTGCGGCGGACGTTCGACGAGGAGTCGCGAGCGCTCTACGATGCCGTCGCTCCGGTCTACGACGCCGCCCACTTCCAGGCCATCCTCGACCGCATCGACCGCATCGTCCCCGGCAAGGGCCCGCTCCCCGCCCGCATCGAGAAGTACCGCCGCCGCTTCGTGATCCCGCCCGACCGCGTCGACGGCGTTTTCGCCGCGGCCATCGCCGAGTGCCGGCGGCGCACCGCCGCCCACGTCGCGCTGCCTGCCGGCGAGAGCTTCACGGTCGCCTACGTCAAGGACAAGCCGTGGAGCGGCTACAACTGGTACCAGGGCGGCTTCCGCAGCCTGATCCAGGTCAACACCGACCTGCCCATCTACATCGACCGCGCGCTCGATCTGGCCGGCCACGAGGGCTACCCGGGCCACCACGTCTACAACGCGCTGCTCGAGCAGCACCTGGTGCGCGACCGCGGCTGGGTCGAGCTCACCGTCTACCCGCTGTTCAGTCCCCAGTCCCTGATCGCCGAGGGCACCGCCAACTTCGGCGTCGAGGTGGTCTTTCCCGGCCCTGCGCGGGTGATCTTCGAGCGCCAGGCCCTGTATCCCCTGGCCGGCCTCGATCCCCGCGGCGCGGCCCGGTACGACCGGCTGCAGGAGCTGCTGCGCGACCTGGGGTACGCCGGCAACGAGGCGGCGCGCGGCTACCTCGACGGCAAGCTCACCCGCGACGCCGCGCAAGCCTGGCTGGTGCGCTACGCCCTGATGTCGCCCGAGCGCGCGGCGCAGCGCCTGCGCTTCATCGACGCCTACCGCAGCTACGTGATCAATTACAACTACGGCCAGGACCTCGTGCGCCGCTACATCGAAGCCCGCGGCGGCACCGCCGACCACCCCGAGCAGCGCTGGCGCGAGTTCGCCCGCCTGATCTCCTCCCCGCGCCTCCCCTCGGACCTGCGCTGAGCGGCGACGGCGCGGCCACCTGCGCGCAAAGCCCCGCAGGTGGGCCTTGACACGCAGAGCGGCCGCATGGATACTCATGGGTATGAGTATGACCAAGCGTCTACAGATTCCGATCGACGATCGAGAGCGCTCCCACTTGCGGGCCGCCGCGCGCCGCGCCGGGCTGCCGCTCGCAGAGTGGGCCCGGCGACAACTCCGAGAGAAGGCCGACGAGGTCCTCGGGCCAACGCCCCTCGACCCCCACCAGGCCTTGGCCTTGCTCGAGGCGCTCGAAGCACCGGTCGGCCCGGTGGAGACGATGATCGAAGAGTCCGTGTCCGGACGCTACCCGTGATCCTGATCGACACGAACATTTTCATGTACGCCGCGGGGCGGGAGAGTCCCCAGAGATCTCCTTGCCAGCGATTCTTGGAGAAGACGGTCGCGGCAGGGGGCGCCGCTGCCTGCACCGATGCCGAGGTCTTGCAAGAGATCCTGCACCGTTACCGTTCTCTGAAGATCCCGGACATCGGCTTTCAGCTTTTCGATACGGTGTCCCAGCTGGGCATTCCGATCCTGGCGGTCAACGACCGGTCACTCAGGGAGGCACGCACCCTCCTCGAACAGTACCCCAGCCTGTCGACCCGGGACGGAGTCCACCTCGGAGTGATGCGAGAGCACGGGATCGAGGAAGTGCTTTCATACGATCGGGGACTCTCGCAGGTCCCCTGGGTCAAGCGTCTGGAAGCGTGACCGGGCCGCGTGGCCCGCGCACTCGGTTCCGTGTAGGCTCGCGCCCCGGTGCCGGCCGCGCCTCCGGAGCGGGCTGCGTCCTCGGCGGCACTCCTAGCTCCAGCCGCCATGACAACCGCCCCCCCGATCCCGCCCGAGCTGGTCGCGCAGCTGCGGGGCGACCTGGTGCCGCTCTTCGTGGCGGCGATCACCCTGACCGTGGGGAGCGCTTCGATCGCGCTCGCCGTGGCCCGGCGCCCGCGGGACCGCGCCCTGCTGTCGTTCGGCGTGACGGCGGAGCTCTACGGGATCCGCCTGCTCGTCTCGCTCCGCACCGCCGGGGTGCTCTTCGGCATCGCCGATGTGCCGCGCCGGCTGGCCACCGAGGCGATCGGCTACTGCATCCTGGTTCCCTTCCTCGACTTCCTGTCGCGGCTCGCGCCGGCGCGCTGGCGCACGGCCCTGCGCCGCCTGGTCGCCGTCGACCTCGCCTGCGCCGTCGCGGGACTAGCCTTGCTGGCGTGGCGGCCGGATGCCGTGGCGCAGAACCGCTTCTTCTCGTGGCTCACGCTGCTCAACGTCGGCATGGTGCTCCTCGCCCTGCTGCGGCCCGGCGAGCCGCCGAGCTGGGAGCTCCGCCGGCTGCGCGCCGCCTTCCGCATCGTCGCCTTCTTCATCCTCTGCGAGAACCTCCGCGACTTCGGGCTCCCCTGGCCGGAGTTCGCCGAGGGCCTGGGACTGCTGGTCTTCGTCGGCGGCCTGGGATCGATCGTCGCGCGCCAGTTCTTCGCCGGGCGGTCGCGCCTGGCGGCGCTGCGGCAGGAGCTCGACACCGCGCGCCTCATCCAGAGCTCCTGGCTGCCGGCCGAGCTTCCCCGCCTGCCGGGTCTCGACGTCGCCGTGCGCTACGTCCCGGCCGCCGAGGTCGCCGGCGACCTCTACGACTTCCTGCCCACCTCCGGCAACGGCCTCGGCGTGCTCGTGGCCGACGTCTCCGGCCACGGCGTCCCCGCCGCTCTCGTCGCGTCGATGATCAAGATCGCCGTCGCGGCGCAGGCAGCCGACGCCGACGCGCCCGGCAAGATGTTGACCGGCATGAGCCACATCTTCCATCGCCGCCTGCGGAGCCAGTTCATCACCGCGGTCTACCTCTGCCTGGACGTCGACGCGGGATCTCTGCGCTGGGCGAACGCCGGGCACCCGCCGCCCCTGCTGCTCCGGCGCGGCGAGGTGCAGGAGCTGGCGGCCGCCGGACCGATCCTGGGGCGCCTCGCGCGCCGCGACTACGCCGAGTCGCGCGCCACGCTCGAGGCCGGCGATCGGCTCCTGGTCTTCTCCGACGGCATCCCTGAAGCGATGTCGCCGTCCGGCGAGCCTTTCGGCGACGACCGGCTGCAGGCGTTCCTGGCCGCCCACGGCCACCTCTCCGCCGACGCCCTCGCCGGCGCCCTGCTCTCCCGGCTCGAGACCTGGTCGCTGCCGCACCCGCCCGGCGCCGCCCCACCGGACCAGGACACCCAGGGCTTCGCGGACGATCTCACCCTCATCGTCCTCGCCGTCGCAGCCTCCGAGACATGACCGGCCACCGGTCGTGCCGATGGTGGAGCTGGTGCGGGAGATGAAGGGCACTCGTGACCGGGCGGCGGGGTCAGCGGTCTTCATCCTCACCCTCGCGGTCTTCCTCGCTTGCCACGTTCGCCAGGTGGCAGATTCGCGGTACTCGATTCTGCTCGGCGAGCGGCTGCTGCACCACGGCAGCTTCGCCCTGGACCCCCGGGCGTTCGCCGGCATTGCCGGACCATCGGGGGCTGGCTGGCACGGCATGTACCAGCTCGAGCTGGTCGAGGGCCGCGTCTACTACTACTTCCCGCCGGGTAGCTCGATCCTGTCGCTGCCGTACGTCGCGCTGATGAACGCCGCCGGCATCTCGGCGACACACGTCGACGGTACCTACGACCCGCGCGGTGAGAAGCTCGTGCAAGCCAGTCTGGCGGCGCTCTTGATGGCAGCGTTTTCCTCGCTGGTGTTCTTCTCCAGCCGGCTGCTGCTCTCGCAAGGGTGGAGCCTCGCGATCGCGCTCGGTGTCGCCTGCGGCACCCAGGTGTTGAGCACGACGTCACGGGGGCTGTGGTCGGACACCTGGGGCATCGTCCTGCTCGGCCTGGTCGTCTACCTGTTGCTTGCCGCGGAGGGCCGTGGGTCCGTCTCCCGCGACGGGACACGGACCCACGACCCCGCGGAGGGCGGCCACGTTCGGCTCCCTGGCGTCGCCCTCGCCACCCTGGTCTCCTGGGGCTACTTCGTGCGTCCCACCAACAGTGTCACGGTCGTCGCGGTCACCGCCTGGGTGATCCTTTTCCACCGTGCCGTGCTGGTTCGCTATCTCCTCGCCGGAGCCGCCTGGCTGGTGGCGTTCGTCTGCTACTCCTGGTCACAGTTCGGCCAGCTCCTCCCCCACTACTACCTCGCCGATCGGCTCGACTTCCGCTCGTTCTGGTGGGCGTTGCCGGGCAACCTCGTCAGCCCCTCCCGCGGTCTGTTGATTTTCGTGCCGATCACCCTCTTCGTCGTCTACCTGGCGGCGCGTTACGCCAGCGATCTGCCGTCGCCACGGCTGGCGGCGCTCTGCGCGTTCGTCATGGTGGCGCACCTGGTCGTCGCCTCGGGCTTTTCACCCTGGTGGGGCGGCCACTGTTACGGTCCGCGTTTCACCGCTGGCCTGGTCCCGTGGCTGGCGCTGCTCGCGATCCTGGCGATCGCGGCACGACTCTCGCGGCGGGCGCATGAGCAAGTCGGCCGCTCCTGGACCTGGCGGATCGAGATCGCCGTCGGCTCTGCCCTCCTGCTGACGAGCGTGGCGATCAACGCGCGTGGCGCGGCCGACAGCGCGACGGCACGCTGGAACGTCACTCCCGTCAACGTGGACGAGCATCCGGAGAGACTCTGGGACTGGCAACATCCGCAGTTCCTGGCGAGGGACGGCGGCGGTCGGGTGGCCGACGATCGTCGTCAATTCGCCGCGCCGGCGCGCGCGCGCGAATCGCCGCGCCCCAGGCGCGACTCGGCCTCGTCCAGCGCGGCGCGCAGCGCCTCGCGCTCCGCCGCGGCCAGCTGCCGGCCGCCGAAGCTCTCGCGCACGTAGAACGCCACGACCTGCCCGGTGGCCTCGGCCGCCGCCGGGAAGCGGGCGGCCGCGAGCGAGCGCAGCGCCAGCGGCGCCAGGGCGGGTGAGACCCGCAGGCCGGCGCTGTCCAGGCGGCGGCGGAGGCGGCGGTAGGCGAGCGTCGAGTCGAGCGGCGGCCGCAGGCGCCGCCAGAGCAGCAGCGCCACGACGGCCAACGCCGCCAGCGCCGCCAGCGCCGCCAGCACCGCCGCCGCCAAGCCCGCCGCGACCCCGGGCGAGCGGAGCCTCGGCAGCTGCTGACGCAGCCACCGCGACCAGCGGGACCATCGGAGCCAGCGGAGCCAGCGGAGCGAGCCGGAGCCGTCGGCCGCCCCCGCCGCACGGGCGCCGGCGGCGTCCGCGACGGTGCCGGCGGACGCATCCGGCGACGGCGCCTCGCGCCCGTGCTCGAACATCCCGAGCAGCCCGTGCCAGAGGCTGCGCAGCTCGCCGAAGAGCTCCAGCTGGTCGTAGAAGCCATAGGTGAGCACGTAGCGGTCCCAGCGGAACTGCACGAAGTCCCACGCCTGGTGGGCCAGCAGCCAGAGGCCGGTGGCGCTCGCCTCGGGCCGTCCCGCCGGCGGCGTCGGATCGAAGACCTGCCATCCCTCGCGCTCGCCCAACCACGCCTCGACCCAGGCGTGTGCGTTGCTGTCGCGCAGGATCAGGTACCCCTCGAAAGGGTTGTACTCGCCGCCCAGGAAGCCGGTGACCAGCCGCGCCGGGATCCCCTGGGCGCGCAGCATGAGCACCATCGCCGAGGCGAAGTACTCGCACTGGCCGCTCTTGTAGGTGAAGAGGAAGCTCTCGATCGGGTCGGCGTCGGCGGCGCGGCCGCCCAGGTCCAGGGAGTAGGCATAGCCGGTGGCGAGATGCCGCTCCAGGCGCCCGGCGCGCTCGGCGGCGGTGCCCCGGCCGGCGACCCGGGCCGCGAGCCCGGCGATGCGAGGCGTGACCCCGGCCATGTCGAGGGTGAGGTCGGCCAGCCCGCCGGGGGTCGCGCCGAGCAGCATGGGGCGGTCGCCGACGCCGATCCGGTACTCGCGCAGGGTGTTGGGCAGGAACGGCAGCGACACCGCGCCGCCCTGATCGATCTCGATGCCGGCGACCTGCGGCTCGACCTGCAGCGTCTCGACCGGCAGCGGCAGGCTGCGGCTGTGCAGCGGCTGCAGCCAGACGTGCAACCAGCGCAGCGGCTCACCCGCGGCGAGCACGAAGTGGCCGCCTTGCCGGCGAGGCGCGTGGCCGCGCGCCGGCGTGCGCCGCCACCGGCCCTCCTGGTAGGTGTCGTAGCTCGCGGCCTTGAAGCGCATCTCCTGATCGGTCTCCGGCCGCGCGCTCCCGTGCTCGAACTGCACCCGCATCACCACCGCCCGGCTGGTGCGGATCTGGTCGATGGAGTCGAGCGTCACGGCGTCGGAGAAGCCGGCGGCCTCCTGGACCAGGCCGGTGCTGTTGCCGCGGCCGATGATGTAGGGCGAGCGCAGCCGCGGCAGGGTCGCGAAGAGCGGCACGGCGAGCAGCAGGATGAACGCCGTCGCCGCGGCCATCAGCCGGCCGAGCGGCACGGCGCCGACCGCCGGATCGTCGCGGCTGAAGTCGGCGAGCACGTGGTAGCAGGCGAAGCGCAGCAGCAGCGCCAGCCCCAGCACCAGGAAGGCGGCGAGGTAGAGCACGATCGTCGGATGGACGCTGGTGCCCATGGCCGCCAGGAAGATGAAGAAGATGCCGATCGCCACCTGCCACTTGTCGCGCTCCCGGACCATGGCGAACAGCTTGACCAGCAGCGCGAACATCCCGAGGTGGATCATCGGCGCCACCAGGTGGCCGCGGTGGAGCACCAGCATGTCGGCGGCCAGCACCGGCAGGTAGGCGAGCCCCAGGACGTTCATGCCCCAGAGCGGCAGCCACCGGGCGGGATCGCGCCGCACGCGCGCCAGGAACAGCAGCACCCCGATCGTGTACACGGCGAGCACCGGCCAGCCGATGACGTCGCTGAACGGCAGCGGCAGCGGCGCCAGCAGCGCCAGCCAGCCGACGAGCAGCCGCTTCTGGCGGCCGAAGCTCACGCGGAGGGCCTCCGCGCCGGGGGCGCGGCAGGCGCGGCGGCGTTCGTGGCGCGTGCGGCGGGCGTCGCGGGCGTCGCGGGCGTCGCGGGCGTCGCGCCCGGGGCGGTCTCGAGGTGGATGCGCAGCTGCGGCAGGCGCGGGTCGGCGGCGTGCAGCGGCTCGCGCCGCCGCGGCACGGGCTCGATCGTCGCCAGCAGCTCGAGCGCGGCGAGCCGCTGGCGGTGGCCGGCGGCGAAGCCCAGCACCCGGTCGCGCGTCACCAATTCGATCTCGTAGCCGCGCGCCAGGTGATCGACCGCGGCGGTCGCCGCCTCGCTCACCAGGCGCTCGAAGCGGTCGCGCCGCGCGGCGTCCGCCAGCTCGCCGACGCCGTTGTCGAACAGGATCGACAGGCGGCGCACCTGCTCGGCCTCGCGCTCCATGTAGACGATCGCGCCGGTCCGCGCCGTCTGCTTCCAGTGGATGCCGCGCGGGTCGTCGCCGCGGCGGAAGGCGCGCAGCGAGAACAGCGCGTGGCCCCAGCCTGGCCGCCGGCTGGCTTCCTCGCCCATCGCCTCGGCCTCGTCGGAGCGGCGGCCGGCGGCGGGGAAGATCTCCGGGAAGACCAGCACCGCCAGGTCGCTGCGATAGCGCACGCCCTTGCGGAAGAAGCCGAAGGGGAAGAGGCTCGAGACGTGCGCATACGGCACGCTGTAGGGACCGCGCCGCGGCACCATGGTCTCGATGCGGCCGCTGCTGCGCCCGCGCCGCGGCAGGTAGGGGATCAGCAGCGGCTTCGCCTCGCGCGTCAGGCGCAGCAGCAGGAACCAGCGCGGCAGCAGCCAGCCGCGGCTCGCGAGGCGGAAGCCGACCTCGAACGGGCGGTTCGCGAACACCTCGCCGGGGGCCGTCAGCTCGACCGCCAGGCCGCGCACGTTCTGGCGCGACAGCAGCCCGGACAGGATGAGCACCGCGAACATGACGGCGAGCACCGCGTACAGCGCGTTGTTGCCGGTGTTGGTGGAGGCGATCGCCACCATCACCGTCAGCAGCACGTACCAGAGACCCACGGTGGTGATGCGGATGCCTTCCGGCGTCGGCCCGCGGCGGAGCGGCCATCGAGGCCCGCGGCGGCGCGGCGGCTCGGGAGAAGCAGCGGGAGACGCCGGCGGCGCCGGTGCCGGCGGCCACGACGGCGGGCGGAGCGGCTGGGTGGCGGCGGGTCGCATGTCCCCGGCGCCTACAGCGGCACCGGCACTGCCGCGATCACCCGCTCGATCGCCTTGCGGGCGGTCTCGAGGTCGATGGCGCCGCGCTTCAGCACCACGCGATGGGCCAGCACCGGCCCGGCGAGGCGCTGCACGTCGTCGGGGACCGCGTAGCTCCGCCCCTCGGCGAGCGCCAGCGCCTGGACGGCGCGGAACAGGCTCTGCGCGCCGCGGGTGGAGACGCCGAGCAGGAACTCGCTGCCGTGGCGGGTGGTCTCGGCGATCGCCAGCATGTAGTCGGCGAGCTTCTCGGCGACGCGCACCTGCTGCACGCTCTCCTGCAGTTGCAGCAGCTCCGGCTGGCTGACCACCGGCTGTAGGTTCTGCAGGAGGTCCTCGACGCCGCCGGACAGCAGCAGCTCGCGCTCGTCGCGGCGCGGCGGGTAGCCGAGCGACAGCGACATCAGGAAGCGGTCGAGCTGCGATTCCGGGAGTGGGAAGGTGCCGTGGAACTCGAGCGGGTTCTGGGTGGCGAGCACCACGAACGGCTGCGGCAGCAGGTACGCCCGGCGCTCGACCGAGACCTGGCGCTCGCTCATCGCCTCGAGCAGCGCCGACTGCGTCTTCGGCGTGGCGCGGTTGATCTCGTCGGCCAGCACCACGTTGGCGAACAGCGGGCCCGGCACGAACTCGAAGCCCTGGGTCTTCTGGTTGAAGATCGACACCCCGATGATGTCGGAGGGCAGCAGGTCGCTGGTGAACTGGATGCGCTGGAAGGAGAGGCCGAGCGACCGCGCCATGCCTTGCGCGAGCGTCGTCTTGCCCACCCCCGGCACGTCCTCGATGAGCACGTGCCCGCGGGCCAGCAGGCAGACCGTCGCCAGCCGGATGACCTCCCGCTTGCCGCGGATGACGAGGGCGACGTTCTCCTCGAGCCTACGGATCGCGGCGGCGGTCCACTCGACGTCGGCGAGGGGGGCGAGGGCGGCGGCGGCGGCGTCCGCCTCGGCGCCGGGTGCCCCCTGGACACGGATCGGCTGGATGCTCACTCTCCCTACGCCCTCGCCTTCCCCCGCGCGGCGCCGCGAGCCCCGGCCCCGGCAGTGGGGCGAGACGGCGCGGGCCGCCGCCAGCGGCCGCCGCACCTGCCCGGCCCCCTGACGATCGGGTCGCCGATTATAGCCGAGCCGGGTGAGGTGTAGGCTAGGAGCATTGAGGGCGTCGAAGGACCCTCGTGCCGGAAGGAGCACACATGCGAGTCGGCATTCTGGGTTCGGGGCTGATGGGCGGCAAGCTCGGAGTGATCTTCGCTCGAGCGGGACATGAGGTCACCTTCAGCTACGCTCGAAGCAATGACAAGCTCGAGAGACTGGCGCGCGACGCCAAGGGGAAGGCAAGGCCGGGCACGCCGCGCGACGCCGCCCGGGAAGCGGATGCCCTGCTGCTGGCCGTGCACTGGTCGCGGATCGACGACGTGCTGAAGCAGGCAGGCGATCTGTCCGGCAAGGTGATCGTGACCTGCTCACTGCCGATGGACGCCGGCAATACGCGACTCATCGTCGCCAACACGTCGTCGGGCGCGGAAGAGCTTGCCAAGAAGATCGTGAAAGCTCGGGTCGTCTCCGCCTTCAACACAGTGCCCAGCGAAGTGCTCTTCGGCGTCTACGAGGCGAGGCGCCGGAAGACGCGTCCGAGCCTCGTGTACTGCGGCGATGACCAGCGCGGCAAGACCGTGGCCGCCGAGCTGATCCGCGACGCGGGCTTCGACCCCATCGATGCCGGGCCTTTACATATCGCACGGTACACGGAGCCGTTCGCGCTGCTCGTCGCGCAACTCGCATACGAGGGGGATGGCGGGCCGGAGCTGGCGTATCGCTTCGAGCGGTTCGGGGAAACGTAGCTCGAGCCCGACTGGAGGAGCACAGAGAATGGAAATCACGAGGAATGGCTCGCGGCCCTCCGCCAAGGGACCGTCGGAGTGGTTCACCGGCACCGTGCGGATCGATCCGCTCTTCCAGGCACCCGATCCGGCGCTCGTTCAAGGCGCCAGCGTCACCTTCGAGCCGGGCGCGCGGACCGCATGGCACACGCATCCGCTCGGCCAGACCCTCATCGTCACAGCCGGCTGCGGCCGGGCGCAGCGCGAAGGCGGACCCATCGAGGAGATCCGCCCCGGCGACGTGGTCTGGTTCTCGCCCGGCGAGAAGCACTGGCATGGAGCCGCCCCGACCACCGCCATGACGCACATCGCCATTCAGGAGAAGCTCGACGGCAAGGTCGTCGACTGGCTGGAACAGGTCAGCGACGAGCAGTACCGGCAGTGATGACGGCAGGCTTCGGAGGCCATTGCGCGGCGGGCCGCGAGGGAGTACACTAGAGGGCGAAAATGAGGCGGCACTGGCGATACCGGCGCCAGGCAGCTGGAAGCCCGGATCTTGGCCGGATCGCGATTGACCGACCTTTTTCCGTCTTCTAGGATGGGGACGCCCGGATCGGCATCGAAGCGGTCGCCGGTCCCCGATCCCCGCCGATGCAGCCCCGAGGGTCGCCAGCGCTTCGCCGCCTCGGAGCTCGGAGCAGGTCCCAAGCGAGCACCAGCGCGCACGGAAGGTCCGTGCGAGACGACCAGCCGACGACCGGCGCCGACCACCCCTGGCGCCCATAGGAGCGAACGTTCATGGCAGATCCCCGATCCGACCGAATGAAGGCCGTCGATACCGCCCTCACCCAGATCGAGCGCCAGTTCGGCAAGGGCTCGATCATGCGGTTGGGCCAGCGCGAGACGTTCGCGATCGAATCCATCTCGACCGGCTCGATCTCGATCGACCACGCCATCGGCATCGGCGGCCTGCCGTGCGGCCGGGTGGTGGAGATCTTCGGCCCGGAGTCGTCGGGCAAGACGACGCTCGCGCTCTCGGTGGTCGCACAGGCCCAGAAGCGCGGCGGGATCGCCGCCTACATCGACGCCGAGCACGCGCTCGACGCCGAGTACGCGCGGAAGCTCGGCGTGGACATCGACAACATGCTGGTCTCGCAGCCGGACAGCGGCGAGCAGGCGCTCGAGATCGCCGAGATGCTGGTGCGCAGCAACGCGGTCGACGTGGTGGTGATCGATTCGGTGGCGGCGCTGGTGCCGAGGGCCGAGCTCGAGGGCGAGATGGGCGATTCGCACGTCGGCCTGCAGGCGCGCCTGATGTCGCAGGCCCTGCGGAAGCTCACCGCCATCGTCGCCAAGTCGCGGACCTGCCTGATCTTCATCAACCAGATCCGCGAGAAGATCGGCGTCATGTTCGGCAACCCGGAGACCACGACCGGCGGCCGGGCGCTGAAGTTCTACGCCTCCGTGCGCATCGACATCCGCCGCATCGCCTCGCTGAAGGAAGGCGAGGAGGTGATCGGCTCGCGCGCCAAGGTGAAGGTGGTCAAGAACAAGGTCGCGGCGCCCTTCCGCCAGGCCGAGTTCGACATCGAGTACAGCGAGGGGATCTCGAAGACCGGCGAGATCGTCGACCTCGGCGTCGAGCATAAGCTGGTGATCAAGAGCGGCGCCTGGTACGCCTACGGCGACATGCGCCTCGGCCAGGGCCGCGAGAACGCCAAGCAATTCCTGCGCGACAACCCGGACCTCGCCTCCGAGGTCGAGCTGAAGCTGCGCGAGAAGCTCGGCATGCCCATGCCCGCCGGCCTGCGCGAAGCCGCCGTCGCCATCACCGGAGCATCCGGCGCATCGGGCGCACCCGGCGCGACCGCCGCCTCTCCGGCGACGCCCGCCGCCGGCACCGCCCAGCTCGCGGGCACCCGCCAGGGGTCGGCGCGCGACGGCGGCGCAGGCTAGCGTCCCGCTTAGTTCATCGAAGCAGTCGAGACGAGGCCACCATGATCGAAGTCAAGCTGACCGATGCTGAAGGCCATCTCGACGAGCTGATCGCGGAAGCCGCCGCTGGAGAAGAAGTGGTCATCACCAGCGCCAGCGGCTCGGCAGTCCGGCTTGTGGCGCTCCCGCAGGAGGTGAGAACTGAGCCGTCGCCTTCCGCCACGGTCATCGGACATGCCCTGGACCGGTTCATCGGCACCTGGTCGCCAGAGCAGGCAGCCGAGATGCTGCGATCGATCGAGGTGTTCGAGCAGGTCGATGAGTCCTTCTGGACGTGAGACCTCTCCTCGACACGAACGCCTACCGCAGCCCTGCGCCACCCCTTCCCCACCCCCGCCACCGGCTGGCCGCGGCGGCGGGGATCGAGCTCGTCCCGGATGCCGCTATCGCTGCCCCTGCCCGGCGGGATCGAGGGCCATGAAGGTCTCGGGCGCGGCGAGGCCGAGCCAGGGGTCTGACCGGGGAGTGAGGAAGAGGACGGTGTAGACCCGCTCGTTGAAGCGATCGAGATCCTCGACGTAGTGGCTCCTGGCGAGCCAGGCGTGCAGCACGGCGTGGAAGAGGGCCTCGTTGCGCACGGTGTCGACGCCGACCAGGCGCTGGAATCGCCGGATCGCTCCGCGCCGGCTCGCGGGATCGGGATCGCGCGCCGCCTGCTTGCGCTCCAGCTCGGCGACGCTGTGGGCATCGAGCGCCCAGTCCTCCCCGTGGAGGCTGGCGATCCCCTCCCAGTCGACCCCGGCAACCTTCTGCTGCCGCCCGGCGATCGACAAGGCGGCGAGGGGCACCCTCTCGCTCGCGCTCTTGGTCGTCGCGAGGGAGGCGGCGTCGTAGGCGGTCGGGGTCACACGGGATCTGGGCCGCCGCCGCTCGTCTCGGGCCGCCTGCCGCGAGGCTCCCACGAGCTCGACGTCGCGGTCGAGCGCGGCATCGATGCGGGCCAGCTCCGCCTCGTGGAACCCGCCGAGCTCGAAGGCGAACATGGGGTCGTCGACCGTCGAGAGACTGAGCGCCTGCTTCCGGTCCATCTCGAGCAGGCGCTGGAACGCCCGCGGCCCGTAGAGGCCGGGCAGCGCATCGACCAGCCGTCCGCGCGGGTCGAGCACGTAGTGGATGCTGTTGCCGGTGATGGTTCCCTTCAACGCCCGCCCGTCGCCGAAGTCGATCGTCACCTTCGGCACCGGCCGCTCCGAGGTCCAGTGCAGGACGAAGCCCTCGCGCAGCAGGCGCGACACCCCCTCGTTGCCGTACAGAACCGTGCGGAAGAAGCGGCTGTTGGCGCAGCTCATCTCCTCGTCGAGGCGTCCGAGCAGCCGCAACGACAGAATGGGCCGGCCGGTGCGCCGCGCCACGGCCTTGGCGCGCTCGAGGTCGGTGTACCAGAAGAGCCGGCTCGCCGCGCAGTCGCGCTGGGCGCAGACCTGGTCGAGCCTCGCGCGGAAGCGGGCGTCATCCACCGGGTGCTCGGCCTGCGCCGCGAGCAGCGCCGGGACGGCGTCGGGACCCGCCCGGCGCAGATCCTCGACCGCCGTGGGCGCGGCCGCCGCATCGGCCGAGAGAGCCGCCACGGCGAGCCTCGCCACCGCGGGGTCGACCGCGGCGATCGGCACGGCGGCGGCAGCGGTAGTGGCGGCGGCGGCGGCGGCGGCGAGACCCGCAAGACCCAGGACCATGGCTGCGATCGTCGCGATCGTTGCGATCGTTGCGATCGTCGCGAGCGCCGCGAGCCGCGTGCGTTCAACGTGCATGAGCTTCTCCTTTCGTCGATCCATCGTTCTCACGCAGCCAGCGTAACGTCGCGATCGGGGCGCGAACGTAACCGTTGCGTAACGGCGCCGCCGGGACCCGGGACGGCCGGCAGTCGGCGGATATACTCGCCGCGTACCTCGCCTCGGACCACCTCGCACCGGCAACGCGGCGGAGGGAGGCCGCGGGAGAACACGCGAGACGCCGATGCCAGCGGACCCGATCTTGGTGGTCGAGGATGACCTGGCAGTCCGGCGCGGTCTGTCCGACGCGCTGCGCTGGGCGGGCTTCGAGGCGCTGGAAGCCGGCGACGGCGACCTCGGTCAGCGGCTCGCCCTGGAGCGGCCGGTGCGGCTCGTCCTCCTCGACCTGGTGCTGCCCCGGCGACAGGGCCTGGAGGTCCTGAAGGCGATCCGCGCCGCTCGTCCCGGGCTGCCGGTCATCCTGCTGACCGCCCTCGGCGGCGAGGAGGACCGCGTCCGCGGCCTCGAGATGGGCGCCGACGACTACGTGGTCAAGCCGTTCTCGGTCCGCGAGCTGCTGGCGCGGGTCGAGTCGGTCCTCCGCCGTTCGGCCGAGCGCACCCAGGGGCCGGACCGCCTGCCCGTGCCCGGGGGCGAGGTCGACCTGCTGCGCGAGGAAGTGCGCTGGGACGACGGCTCGCGCGAGCCGCTCACCGGGCTCGAGGCCAACCTGCTCCGCTACCTCGCCTCCTGTCCGGGCCGGCTGCTGACACGCGAGGAGCTGCTGCAGCGGGTCTGGCGGGTCGACGCCCGGCGGGTGCGCACGCGCTCGCTCGACATGACCATCGCCCGCCTGCGCAGGAAGCTGCGCGACGAGCACGACCCGCCGCGCGTCGTCCTGACCGTGCGCGGCCGCGGCTACCGGCTGAGCTCCTGAGCTCCGGGCACCCGCGCGGACCGCCGATGCGACGCTCACTCTTCCTGGCAGGCTTCGCCGTCAGCGCCGCCGTGCTCCTCGGCGCGCTCGCCTGGATCTCGCACCTGACGGTCGACCTCGAAGCCAGGGAGCAAGACGCGCGGCAGCGGGCCGCCTTCGAAGAGCGCGTCCGCCTCTCGCTCTGGCGAATGGACTCGGCCGTCGCCAGCCTGCTCGCCCAGGAGAACGCGCGGCCCGTCGAGCCCGTCGAGCTCTTCGAGCAGGTCGAGGCCGCCGCTCCGGCGCCGCCGGAGCCGCCGGCGCCGCCGGAGAGAGCCGCGAGCGGCCCGCCGCCTCTTGCCGAGACGAACCGGCCTTACCTCGCGGCGCGCTTCGAGGCCGGCCCCGGCGGCGAGGTGCGCGAGTGGCCGACCGTGCGCCGCGGACAGGGGCGAGTCGCCGCTCCCCTCGAACGGGACGCCCTGCTCGCCGGCTTGCGGCAGGGTCCGCTCGTGGCGCGGCCGCAGCCGACGTCCGAGACGGGGGAGCCGCCGCACCGGAGCGGCGCCGCGGCAGCAGCGACGCCACAGCAGCCGGTGCGGCGACCGGGCACCGCCGCTCCCGCACCCCTGAGAACGGAGCAGGCATCGGGCACCGTGCAGCCCGCGGGCGCTTCGGGCGCCCTTCTGAAGGTCAAGGCTCCAGCGCTGAAGCAGGCGGCGCAGCCTGCGAGCACCGCGCGGCTCGCCGGATCGCCACGGATGGAGGCGGCGGCGCCGGCCAGCGCCGTGCCGCTCGCCGGGGTCCCGCAGCCGAAGGCGGCGCCGTCACCGGGCACGGCCGCTGGCTCTCAGAATGCGCAGCTGAAGGCCGTGCAGCCCGCCGGCGCTTCGGGCGCCCTTCTGAAGGTCAAGGCTACCGTGCCAAAGCAGGCAGCGCCGGCGCCCGAGGACGAGCCTCCGCCCACCCCGCCGCGCGAGGCGCGCCCCGAGACCAAGGCGGCACCGGCGACCGATCCGGTGGCTCGCGAGATGGCCAAGCAGCAGCAGCTCAACCAGACCGAATTCGAGCAGCGTCTCATTCAGAATCAAGCGTACGAGCCGCAGGCAGCGGAGCTGCCCACGCGCGCCGGCGGCACGGCCACCGCCGGGGAGTCCCCTGGCGCCGCGGCGGCGCCTTCCACGACGCAGGCCAAGACTTCGTCGCCCGCGGCGACCGCCTCACCCACCGTAGCCTCCGCTTCCTCCCCACCCTCCGCATCGTCCCTGCCCCCCGCATCGTCCCTGCCCTCCGCATCGTCCGCACCCCTCGCGTCCTCGGCACCCTCCGGCGGGGCACCGCCGGCCGCGGCAGTGTCGGCGCGGCCGAACCTCGCGGCATCCCGGCCGCCGTCCCGCCCGCCACGGCCGCGACCGTCGTCCGGCCAGGCATCGCCGCGCCGCCGGCCGGCTGGCGGCGCAGGATCCGCCCCGCCCGGGCGGGCACTCGGCACCGTCGCCGCGGTCTGGATCGGGGACGACCTGATCCTCGCTCGCCGCGTGGCGCGCGGCGGCGAGGAGCTCTTGCAAGGGGCGCGGCTGGACGGCCTCGGGACGCGCGCGTGGCTGACGGCGCAGGTCGGCGACCTGCTGCCGCGGGCCGCGCTCTTCCCGCTGCGTCCTGGAGAGACCGCCGATCCCGGCCGGCGCCTCGCCCTGCTGCCGGTGCGGCTCGATGCCGGCCCGCTGCCGGCCGCGCCCGAGGCCGCCGGGTCGCCGGTGCGCCTGGGACTCGCGGTGGCGTTCGCCGCCGTGCTGCTGTCGCTCGCCGCGGCCGGCCTGCAGCTCGCGGCGGCGCAGCGGCTCGCCCGGCGCCGCGCGGACTTCGTGTCGGCGGTCACGCACGAGCTGCGGACGCCGCTCACCACCTTCCGCCTCTACACCGAGATGCTCGCCGGCGACATGGTCCCCGACGGCGAGCGGTCCGCCTACCTCGGCACCTTGCGCGAAGAGGCCGGCCGCCTCGGACACCTGGTCGAGAACGTCCTCGCGTTCGCCCGGCTGGAGCGCGGGAGGGGCCGGTCGAAGCTGGAGACCGTCGAGCTGGCGCCGCTGGTGGGCGAGGCGGTCGCCCTCCTGGCGCCGCGGGTCGAACGCGAAGGCGCGAGGCTCGCGGCCGAGGTGCCGCCCGGGGCCGCCACGGCGCGGGTCCGCGTGGACCGCGTCGCGGTCGCGCGCATCTTGCAGAACCTGGCGGACAACGCCTGCAAGTACGGACGGAACCCGGCAGACCCCCGGCTCCACCTGACGGTCCAGCTGCGCGAGCGCCGGGCGGTGATCTCGCTGCGCGACCACGGCCCCGGCCTCGCGCGCGGCGGCCGGCGGCGGCTCTTCCATCCGTTCCACCGCTCCGCCGAGCAGGCCTCCGGCGAGGCGCCCGGGGTAGGCCTCGGGCTCGCCCTCTCCCAACGCCTCGCCCGCGACTTCGGCGGCGACCTGCGCGCCGTCGATCCCGCGGACGGCGGCGCCGCCTTCGAGCTCACGCTGCCGCTGGCGCCCTGAAGGCGCTCACGGCGACGGGAGCACCGTCGAGCGTTCGTCGTGGTCCGCACCCGGCAAGCGCAGTGTCGCGCTCTACGCGATTCGAGGCGGCGGCCACAACGTCCCGCATCCCGCCATGCACGGCTGGCGCCTGCTGGGCAATTCCAACCGGGACATCCACGCCGCCAACGAGATCTGGGCATTCTTCCAGTCGGTGCCGCAGTGGACGAGTGAGGTCCGGCCTGCGACGATCCGCCCGCCTACTGCCGCATCCAGCGGGCCTCGCGCCAGCCGAGGTGGCCGTGGGCGTTGAACAGGCGGATCACCGGCGACTCGCCCCAGTCGATCACCGACAGGGTCCCGGGGTCGAGGAAGAGGCGGCGCGCCGCGGTGAGCGGCACCGCCAGCGCGGCGCAGAGCAGCACCTTGATCGGTCCGACGTGGCTCACCAGGGTGACCCAGGCCCCGGGATGGGCCGCGCCCAGGTCGGCCAGCAGCGAGTCGAGCCGCTCGGCGACGCTTGCCAGCGACTCACCGCCCGGCGGCGCCGCGTCCGGGTCTCGCTCCCAGCACAGCAGCTTCTCCCGCTCCGCCCCGCCACGGTCCAGGATCTCGCCGCGCGTCCACCCCTCCCAGTCGCCGAAGCGCTGCTCGATCAGGCGCGGCTCGGCCACCAGCGGCACGCCCAGCCCTGCCGCGATCCGCCGGCCGGTCTCGGCCGCGCGCTGCAACGGGCTGGCATAGACCGCGGCCAGCGGCAGGGCCGAGAGCGCCGCCGCCAGGCACTCGGCCTGCCGCACCCCGGCCTCGGTGAGCGGCTCGTCGCGCCGGCCGAGGTAACGCAGCTCCCGGTTGGAGGGGGATTCACCGTGGCGGACCAGGAAGAGACGCAAGGCCGGCGCAGCCATCCCGCAACTGTATCCCCTTCCGCGACACCCACGCCCGTCGCCGACTCTTTGGCCGTGGGTCAGCTTCCCACCGCCTCGCCGCCATCATCGCCGCCACCGGCTGTCGGCCGCCGGCCGCCGGTCGTTCTCGAAGCCCCGCGGGCGCGCGATTTGCACGCCTTCACTCTTCCGTCTTGCCGGTTTCGCGCTTATGTGCGGACAGCATTGCCTTCAGGCGCGGGCGGCGAGGCTTGACCAGGCAGTCCAGGTCAGCGCCGGCTCCGCGGTCTCCGGTGCCTCCGGCGCCTCCGGCGCCGTCCGGAGCGGCGGCCGGCTGACGGGACCGATCAGGGCGCGGGCAACGTGAGAGCGAGCGACGACACGGCGGCAGGCCGCCGCAGCGGGAGGCTGATTCCGAGGGTGCGCTGGCATCGCTTCGAAGGTCCTGCCGTCGCCGCCGCCTGCTACCTGCTGGCCGCGGGGCTGACCCGGATCTTCTGGTCGTCGGCCTTCCACCGCTCGCCGCTCGTCCTGTTCTTCGGGGCGGCGGCGGCCGCCGCGTGGTTCGCCGGCTTCTGGATGGGCTTCGCCGTCGCCCTGGCCAGCGCCATCACCATCACCGGGCTGACCGGCGACCTGACACCGGAGATCTTCACGGGGTCCCTGGTGATGATCGGCGTCGCCGCCATGATCGCCTACCGCTCCGAGCGCTCCCGCGAGACCGACAGCGAGCTCGAGGAGGCCAACGGCCTGCTCAACACCGTGCTCGACCAGGCGCCGATCGGAGTGGCGCTGTTCGACCGCGAGCTGCGCTACATCCGGGTCAACGATGCGTTGGCCCGCATCGACGGCGTCTCCATCGCGGACCACCTCGGCAAGACCGTCGGCGAGGTGCTGCCGCAGCTCGGTTCCGAGCTGGTGGCGGCCCTGCGCGGCGTCCTGCTGACCGGCGAGCCGGTCTCGCGCGAGATCACCGGCGAGACGCCGGCGTCCCCCGGCGAGCTGCGCCACTGGTCGCTCTACGCCTACGGGTTGTCGCTGCGCGGCGAGATCATCGGCGTCGGCGCGGTCTGCGAGGAGGTCACCGCCAAGCGCCGCGCACAGGAGGAGCTGCGGCTGGCCATGGAGCGGGCCGAGGCCGCCAGCGAGGCCAAAGACCACTTCCTCGCCACTCTCTCCCACGAGCTGCGCACCCCGCTCACGCCGGTGCTCGCCATCGCCTCCCTCCTGGAAGAGGAGGCGGGACTGCCCGGCTACGTGCGCGAGCACCTGGCGATGATCCGCCGCAACGTCGAGCTCGAGGCGCGACTCATCGACGACCTCCTCGACCTGACCCGGATCTCGCGCGACAGGATCGAGCTGCGCCCGCGGCCGACCGACGTCCGCGAGCTGCTGCGCGACGCCCTGCACACCTGCTGTCAGCAGGACATCGACTCGGGACGGGTGCAGGTCTCGAGCGACTTCGGCGCCGCCAGCCACCAGGTGTTCGCCGACGCGCCCCGGCTCTCGCAGGTCTTCTGGAACCTGCTCAACAACGCCGTCAAGTTCACCCCCGACGGCGGCCGGGTCGAGGTTCGCACGCGCGACCAGGACGGGCTGCTGACGATCCGCGTGGCCGACACCGGCGCCGGCATCGAGCCGGCCGAGCTGCTGCACATCTTCGACGCTTTCGTCTCCTTCGACCACGGCGAGCCCTCCGTCGCCGCTCACGCCGGCGGCCTCGGGCTCGGCCTCGCCATCAGCCGCGCCATCCTCGAGCTGCACGGCGGCACCATCCGCGCCGAGAGCGCCGGGCGCGGCCACGGCGCCACCTTCACCGTGGTCCTGCCACTGATGACCGGCGTGCCGCAGCCGGCCGCCCCTGCGGCAGGCGCCGCAGGGGCCGCGACCGGGGACGGGGCGCTGCCGGCGGCCGCCGCGACGGTGTCCGCGAACCCGGCCGCCGCGGTGGCCGGATCGCCGGCGGCCGGGACGCCGGACGACGACGCGCGGGCGGCGGCCGGTGGCCTGCGCATCCTGCTGGTCGAGGACCATCCCGACACCGCGGCGGTGATGGCCGACCTGCTCGGCGGCTTCGGCCACCAGGTCACCGTCGCCGGCGGCGTCGCCGCGGCGCTGGCGGCGGCCGCGGACCTCGCCAACGGCGGCGGCCGCCCGGCGCTCGACCTGGTGATCAGCGACCTCGGCCTGCCCGACGGCAGCGGCCAGGAGCTGATGCGCGAGCTGTCGCGGCGCTATGGCCTGAAGGGCATCGCGCTGTCCGGGTACGGCATGGAGGAGGACCGCAGCAAGAGCCTGCAAGCCGGCTTCTCCCGGCACCTGACCAAGCCCATCCATCCCAGCGCCCTGCGGGACGTGATTCGCGAGGTCGCCGGCAGCGGCTGATAGGACTGCGGACCCTCGCCCAAACGGCGCGAGGGAGGCACGGCAATCCAGCCAGGACACTACCCGGAGCCGGAACGGGACACTGGAAATGGGAGCGGAGAGAAGGCTGCCGCGGGCGCCGGCCAGCGCGCTGGTGCTCAATGCCGGCTCCAGCACCTTGAAGTGGTCGGTGCTCGAGACGGCGGCGGCCGGCCAGCGGCGGATCGCCGAGGGCACCGTCGAATGGCATGGCTTCGCGCCCGAGCGCCAGGCCGAGCAGGTGCGGGCGGTGCTGCGCGAGAGCGACGCCGCGCGCTCGGCCGGCGCCGTCGGCCACCGCGTGGTGCACGGCGGCGCCGCTTTCCACGGTCCCGTGCTCGTCACTTCCGCCGTGAGACGGGAGCTGGGGGCGCTGCTGGAGATGGATCCCCTGCACACGCCGGCGGCCCTCGCCGGCATCGACGCCGTCACCGCGGTGGCGCCGGAGCTGCCGCAGGTGGCCGCCTTCGACACCTCGTTCCACGCCACCCTGCCCGAGGCGGCCGCGCTCTACCCGCTGCCCTGGGACTGGATCGAGCGCCACGGGCTGCGCCGTTACGGCTTCCACGGCCTCTCGGTCTCCTACGCCAGCGGTCGGGTCGCCGAGCTGCTCGGCGCCGTTCCCGGCCGCCTGCTCGTCTGCCACCTGGGCAGCGGCTGCTCGCTGACCGCCGTCGCGGACGGCAGGTCGGTGGACACCAGCATGGGCTTCACGCCGCTCGAAGGGGTGATGATGGCGACCCGCTCGGGCTCCGTCGACCCCGGGCTGCTGCTCTACCTGCAACGCCGCCATCGCCTCGGGCTCGGCGAGCTCGAGGACGGCCTGCAGCACCGCTCCGGCCTCGACGGCATCTCCGGCGCCGGTCCCGATCTGCGCCAGGTGCTGGCGGCGGCCGCCGCCGGCTCGCGCCGCGCCGCCCTCGCCTACGACCTCTTCGTGCACAGCCTGGTGCGCACGGCGGGCGCGATGATCGCCGTGCTCGGCGGCCTCGACGCCCTGGTGCTGACCGGCGGCATCGGCGAGCACAGCGCCAGGCTGCGCGCCGACTTCCTCGCCCGCCTCGCCCACGCCGGCGTGCGCCTCGACCCCGCCGCGAACCAGGCCGCCGCCGGCGACCGGGAGATCTCCCCCGCCGGCGCCGCGGTGCGCACCTTCACCATCACCGCCCGCGAGGACCTGGCGGTGCTCCGCGACCTGCTGTCGGTGCTGTCGAGCGAGGCCGCGCCGGGGCAGTCGGTGCCGGAGGTCACTGCCCCGCGACCCGGCGATGGCGAGTAGAATCGCGCCATGGATGGCAAGCACGCAGGCAATGACCCTCGACCCCACCCCGGACATCCCTTGAAGCGCCCCGACGCGCTCGACGACACGGACACCGAGGAGGCGGTGGCGGCGGCGGACAGCGCCGGCCAGGACGCGGCCGCCGAGCCGGACCCACGAGACACCGGCCTCTTCGACGCGCCGCGGCGGACGCCGCCGCGGGGGATCGGCCTCGAGGCCGGCGGCCAGGCCGGCGACACCATGGGGCTCTCGCGAGACGAGATCGCCGGCCCGGAGAGCGTCGAGGAGCTGATCGAAGAGGGGCAGGCCTACGAGGCCGCGGCCATCAGCGGCGTCGAGGACGCGCCCGACGCCGACCAGGGAGAGGTCAGGACACGCCAGGTCCCCGAGGACGACGTCCCGGACGAGTACCTCGACGACGGCCGCCCCGACACCGAGTAGTTCCCCATCGGCCTGGACCGACCCCGAGCGATGAAGGTGGGAGTGGCGCCCCCTTCCCCCCCGGAGGGGAGGGAAGGGGGGTGGGGGGATGCGGGGGGCGATCCCATAGACGCTGGTAAGTTGCGCGACACGTCTGAGCTCCGAAGGCGCTGCGGGTAGAACCGGGCAGGCGGGTCCTCTTCTTGGTAGAGAGGCGAGGCGATCAGCCGCGCCGCCAGTAGGGGCGCACGACATAGCCCCGGCGCCGGGCGAGCTGCACGAAGGCGACGCCGGCGGCCAGGCAGATCAGCACGGCCACCACGGAGGCTTCCGGCCCGAACTTCCCGCCGGTGAGGAGGTCAGGACCCCGGAACCGGGCAGCCAGCAGGCCGCCGGCCTTGCTGCCGGAGACGCTCGCTCCGAACACGCCGCCCTCGGCGAAGTTCCAGGCGCAGTGCAGGCCGATGCACGTCCAGAGCCGGCGGCTGAACATGTAGACGGCGGCCAGCAGGACACCGGCCTCGAGCGCGATGGCGAGCGTGCTGACCCACGTCGCGCCGTGATTGAAGGCGTGCAGGAGGCCGAACAGCAGCGCCGAGAGGCCCAGCGCCAGCCAGCTCCCCAGGCTCTCCTCGATGATCCGGAACAGCACGCCCCGGAACACCAGCTCCTCGATGAACGCCGCGACCAGCGCGCCCGTCAGCGGCGCCAGCAGGGCATCGACGCCGAAGACGGCGACGACGCTGTAGACGCCGATCACCCACAGCTCCAGGATCGTGGCGGAGAACAGCGCCGCGCCGACGAGGAAGCCCTTGCCGAACGCTTGCGGAGCGCCGCGGAGAGCCAGCTCGACCACCGGGCGTCTCTCGATCACCCGTACGTACTCGGCGTAGACCAGGCAGACCCCGGCGACCAGCACCAGCCCGAGGACCTGGCCCCAGCCGCTCTTCGGCGGCACGTGCAAGGCCCTGCCGGCGCCCTGCACCAGCACGACGACGCCGGCGATGGAGACGATCGCCAGCAGCGCCCGGGTCAGCGGGAACTGCAGCACCTTCCACAGCGTCCCCGGCCGCCGCTCCACGACTGGAATCATGCTCATGGGTTGCCTCCCTCCTCGGCTGGCGGCTCTCCTCTCGCCTGCCGGGTCATCCCGGCCGCAAGCCGAGAGCTTCCAGCGCGGCGACGAGCTGCCGTCTGGGATGCGGCACGGGAGCCATGCCCTGGCGCTGCCTTGGGCCGCTAGCGCCGCGGTCTGGGGAACTGCAGCGGCGGACGGGCCCGGTCGGGCTCGGGCGATGACCCCGGGCTCGTGCCGGCCGTCGCCGGCGGCGCGGCCGGCGCCGGCGCCGGCGCGGGCTCGTGCACGGAGACGGGCTGCGCGGGCCGCGGGCCCGCATCGCCGGCCAGGCGGTCACGGAGGGCGGCGTACTTGGCGTCGAGCTGCTCCCAGACGGCCGCGAGCTGCTCGAGCCGCTGGTCGAGCTCGATCGTCCAGTGCTCGGCCCGGACCGGCTCGAGCTTGACGCTCTGCAGGCGATAGGAGAGGGCGTCGAAGCGCAGCGGCGTCGGGCCCAGCAGCAGCTTCGCCGACAGGATCTCGGCACCCTCCTCGAGATAGCGGAAGAGCTCGCGCAGCACGCCGCCGGTGAGGGTGATCCGCGCCTCGCGGGTGGCGAGCCGCACGTTGCCCTTCTCGGGCTCGACCATGACCTCGGGCTCGTCGAGCAGGGCCTTCAGGAAGCGGCAGCCGAGCACCGACTCGCCGGGCTCGGACGGCAACACGACGTCGCTCGCCTCGTCGGCCTCGGGCGCCTCGTCGAGCCAGGGCGCCTTGAGCTCCGCCGCCACCCCGGCCTGGCGCAGCAGCGTCTGCACCATCCCCAGCCAGCTCTTGGCGGTCGTGCCGACGTAGAGCAGGCCGCCGTCGATGCAGCACTCGACGATGGTGGTGCGCGGGGCCTGGCGGCGGAGCAGCTCCTGCTCGGCCAGGTCGCGCAGGCGCCGGCGTCCCTTGCCGCCGACGAACGGCGCGCCGGTGGCCTCCATCTCGGCCTTGACCAGCTCCCGCACCCGCTCGCGCACCGCGGTGGCGTCGGGGCGCAGCCGGTCGACGCGCACCCGGAAGGCGTAGCGCCCCTTGCTCACCTCGTAGGGGGCGTCGAGCTCGTAGGGCACGAACCCGGCGCGCTCGCGCACCTCCGACCCGGGCTCGATCTCGTGGAACGCCCCGCGCTCGAAGTCGGGCCCCTCGGCCGGCACCGCCACGTTGTACCGCGTCACGCTGACCGTGCCGCTCAAGATGCCCATGCCTCGTCCGACCTCCTATCCAGCCCGAACCTGTCCGCGTAGTGGGTCCGTTTCCCTCGGAGTCCCTTTGGGAGAGGAGCCGAGACTGCTGGGGCGGAGGACTTTGGCCCCTCGCCCAAAGGGACTCCGAGGGAAACGGACCCACCACCCCTGTCCGGGGTGCCCGGATCTTACCTTGGAGAGCCGCTCTCGCGGCGGCCGGCGGGAGAGCGGGGAGGCCGTGGGAGACTGACCCACGACCGGAGAGCGATCGTGGTGGAGGGAGAGGCGCCGAGATGCCGAGGCGGCCCGGCTCAGGGCTCGACGCCGCCGGGCAGCAGGGGCGCTGGACCTGGACAGACGCTCCCGCCGGCGTCGGGCTGCCACGGGCGGCAGATCTCTTCCCGGTCGAGGGGCAACGAGAGGTCCGATCCGGCATCGTCGCCGGCGCCCGTCGCCCACTCGCCCGGCGACAGCGCTTCGTCCTGGGCATCGCCCAGCTCCAGCGCGAAGCGCGGGGAAGCCGCGGCGGGAGGCGAGGACTCGGGCTGCCAGGCCGCGTCGGGGCCGCCGTGGATGACCACCCATCCCGGGGCGCCCGAGGAGGACGCGGCGCCTGGCGCGCCCGGAGCTGCCTCCGCGCCCGCGGCGGCGGCACCCACGGTGCCGGCGGCGCCCGCGGACGCGTCTCCCGGCAGGCCGGTCCACTCGTCGCCGCCCGGCTCGCCGGAGCGGCCGCTCGCGTCGCCGGGACGAACGGCCATGTCGCCGGAGGGGCCGCCCGCGTCGCCGGAACGGCCATCCGCGTCGCCGGGATTGCCGGGCTCATCGCCGAGACCAGCGCCTCGATCGCCGGGACCGCCGGGGTCGCCGGAGTCGCCGGAGTCGCCGGGGGCGCCGGGGGTGCCGGGGGTGCCGGGGGCGCCGGGACCGCCGCCTGCGGCCAAACCATCGCCGGGCACCGCCGGGGCGTCGCCGCCAGGGGGGCCCTCGGCGTACGTCCAGGCCGTGCCGCCGCTGAGATCGGCGCTGAAGACGAAGCCGGTCTCCGCCGCGGTGGTGAGGTCCGAGGCGGCGGCGTCGGCCTGCTGCGAGGCCTGCTGCTCGCCGGGATCGAGGTAGGCGGCATTGGCGGACCACAGCGCCAGCGCCTGGTTGCTGGCGCTGACCGCTGCCAAGTAGGCGGCGAGCGTCAGGCTCTGCTCCGCGGCCACCTGCCGCAAGAGCGCGTCGAGCTTCGCCAGCTCGCTCTGCAGGGCGGCGTCGCCCTGCTGCCGCGCCGCCGCCGCCAGCGCCGGCAGCGCCGCCCGCCAGGCCCGCGCCGCTCGCGCCATGCTCTGCAATTGCTGCGCTTGCGCCGCGCTCAGCCCGTCGCCACGGTGGGCCGCCGGGACGGACTCGCGGCCGAAGGCGCCGGCCAGCCGCCCCACCGCCGCGGTGAGAGCTGTCATCCGTCGGGCGGTCTCTTCGCCCGCCGCGGAGCTCGACGCGCCGGTCTCGGCCGCACGCCTCTGCCGCCACGTCCCTGCCCGGCGGAGCGCCACCTGCACCGCCACCAGCGACCGCCGCGCCTCGCCGAGGATCGAGAAGCAGGCAGGATCGCCGGCCGCCAGCGCTCCGTCGAGATCGGCCAGCGCCCGCTGCAGGGCACCGGCGGCGGACCAGAAGGCCGGCTGACCGCCTGGTCCTCCCTGCGGCGCCGCGCCCCGCGCTGCCGACACCAGGGCGTCCAGCTCGTCCGCCGCCGCCGCCACCATGAGCCGCGCTTCACGGACGGGGACGCCGGCTTGCCCCGGCGCCGCTTGGCCTCCGGGAGTGCCTCCGGGCGTGCCGCCGGGAGTGCCGCCGGGAGTGCCGCCGGGAGTGCCGCCGGGGACGAGCCAGAGCGCCGTGGCCGGCGACGAGCTGGCGCCGGCCGCCGGGGCCGCGCCGCCGAGTCCCTGTCCCTCCGCCGCCGGCGCCGCCGCGGAGGGCGCCGGCGCCGCCTCCGCCGGGTGCGCCGGCGGAGCGGGCGCGACGCCGCCGCGCGGCGACGCCCCGAGCGCCGCGAGGCAGCCTGCCGGCACCGCCGTCCATGCCAGCACGCCGGCCAGGATCGCTCTCCCTATACAGGCTGGTTTCATCGCGACTGCGCTCTCGTACCCGGTCAGCCATCCTATCAAGACTCTCGGCCGCCGGCAGTTTCATGGATTGCCTCGCCAGGACACGACCCGGTCGTGGGGGGGGGGGTGGTGGGGGGGGGGCGGTGGGGCGGGGGGGGGGGGGCGGGGGGCAGGCCCCGGGGGGCCCCCCGCGGGCGGCGGAGCGGGCGCGAGGGCGGC
>Ga0307477_10000335_pt1 | contig 55532 bp, 43 predicted proteins | sample atmos_gasesECM2C_FD_203316 | JGI IMG/M metagenome (GOLD analysis project Ga0307477, IMG submission 203316) | Hardwood forest soil microbial communities from Morgan-Monroe State Forest, Indiana, United States - atmos_gasesECM2C_515 | ecosystem: Environmental > Terrestrial > Soil > Temperate... | reverse complement strand
GGTGCGCGCCACCACGGGCGCCGCAGTGCTCGGGCTCGCATACATCGCGATGCTCGCACTGTCGCGCATGGGTCGCAGCTGGCGACCCGTCCTCGAGGGAGTGCGCGGGGTTCTGATGCGGAGCGCGCGCCCGTGAGGCTGATGTTCGTCACGGGCTCGCTGGCCCACGGCGGCGCCGAGCATCACAGCGTCGTACTGACGAACCGCCTGGCTGAGCGGGGGCACGATTGCCATGTCGTGTACGTAAAGCCGGCGCACGACCAGCTGGAACGGCTGACAGTGCGCGGCACGGGCAGCGTCCTGTGCCTTGGTGCGCGGTGTTATCTCGATCTCGCGGCCATGAGGCGCTTTGCCGCGCACCTCGCAAGCATCCGGCCGGCCGCGCTGATAGCCGCGAATCCCTACGCGCTCATGTACGCCACCCTGGCGCGCCGCCTGTCGCGGCTGCGTCCCCGGGTCGTCGTGACCTATCACTCGACGCGCTCGCCGGGTCTCAAGGAGCAGGCCAAACTGCTCGCGTACCGGCCGTTCATGTGGTCGGCCGACTGCGCCGTGTTCGTCTGCCAGTACCAGCGTCACTATTGTGCACGCCGCGTGCTGCTGGCGCGCCGCAATGCGGTGATCCACAACGGGGTCGACGCGCAGCGCTTTTGCGACCGCTCGGACGTTGCGGCGCGGCGCGCGCTGCGCACCGCGCTCGGCTACGCGGATAGTGATTATGTGGTCGCAATGGTAGCCGCGTTGCGAGCGGAGAAGAATCATCGCCAGCTCGTGGAAGCCATCGCCAGACTTCGCGTCCTGGGGATCGCCGCGAAAGCGCTGCTCGTCGGCGATGGCCCGCTGCGGGCCGAGGTCGAGTCACACGCCCGCGCATTGGCAATCGATCGACACGTCGCAATCACCGGCTTCCGCGCAGACGTTCGACCCTACCTGACGGCGTGCGACGCGGTCGCCGTATGCAGTCTTACGGAGGCGTTGTCGCTGTCGGCGATCGAGGCCATGGCCATGGCGAGGCCGCTCGTGCACTCGCAGGTCGGGGGAGCCGCGGAGCTGATCGACGCGGGGCGGACCGGCTTGCTGTTTCCGGTCGGCGACACGCACGCCCTGGTCGAGTGCCTCCTGCGTCTGGCGAATTGCGAAGCCGCGCGGCAGATGGGGGCAGCCGCGCGCGGCGCTGCGGAGTCAACCTTCGGCCAAGAGCGGATGGTCGACCGCTACGAGCAGCTGATGTCGGCGCTGTGCAAGTCGCAGCCGCTGGTGCCGCTCACGCATGCGATGGTCCTGCCGGGCAAGGAGCGGTACTGATGGCCGTGAAAGGTGCTGCGCTGCTCTGGCGGATCAACCGGCTGCGGTGCATGACTCCGGCGGAGATTCCGTACCGCGTCGCGCGACTCATGCGAGCCCACGCCGAACGAATCGCGCCGCTGCGTCGGCCGACGCCGTCGCCCGACCGGGTTCCTTCGACGCGACGCTGGGTGCATCCCCCGGCGGGCATCGATCCTGCGCCGTATGTCAGTGCGGGCGAGCGGATCGCGGCCGGAAAGCTCACGGTTTTCTCGGTGGACTGCGCGAGCGCCGCCTCACCACCGCAGTGGAATCGCGACCCGAAGACCGGCGTGGAGGCGCCACTCACGAACGGCACGTTGCTCGATTATCGCGATCGGCGCCTCGTCGGCGACATCAAATATCTTTGGGAGCTCAACCGCCATCTGCATCTGGTGACGCTCGCGCAGAGCTATGCCTTCACCGATGATCCGAAGTACCTGCGCGTGCTGCGCGAGCACCTCGAGAGCTGGTTGCACGCGTGCCGGTACGGCTTGGGCCCGAACTGGTGCAGCGCGCTCGAGGCCGCAATCCGCCTGATCAACTGGTCGATCGCGTGGCAGCTCGTGGGCGGCGCCGGATCGGCGTTGTTCGCCGGCGCTCACGGGGCACGCTTCCGCGACTGCTGGCTGAATTCCGTCTATGAGCACGCGTACTTCATTCACGGCCACTATTCGCGCCATTCGTCCGCCAACAATCACCTCATCGGGGAAGCAGCCGGGCTCTACATTGCCGGGCTGACGTGGCCGTGCTGGCCGCGCCTGCGTGCCTGGCGGAAATCGGCCAGACACGTACTGCAACGCGAGGCACTGCTGCAGAACTCCGCAGACGGCGTCAATCGCGAGCAGGCGGTCTGCTATCAGCAGTTCGTTCTCGACTTTCTGTTGCTGTCGCTGCTCGCCGGACAGAGTGAAGGCGAGCTAATCCCGTCCGCGTACCGGCAGCGGCTTGCATCCATGCTCACCTTTCTCGCCTCGATCATGGATGCGGGCGGCAACGTGCCGATGATCGGTGACTCCGACGATGGCGCCGTCACCGTGCTTGCGCAGAGCGCGGACTTCTCTCCGTACCGCTCACTGCTGGCAACGGGAGCGATCCTATTCGGAAGCGGTGAGTTCCGGCGCGCGGCGCGCGGGCTGGACGACAAGACACGCTGGCTGTTCGGAGCGCGCGCCGATGAGTTGTTCAATCGAGCGGGCGCCGATCGCGTGCCCCTGCCGCGGCGCCAGGCGTTTCCCGACGGCGGCTATTACGTGTTGGGCAGCGATTTCGGCACGCGCGACGAAGTCCACATGCTGGTGGATGCCGGACCACTGGGGTACCGGAGGCTCGCTGCTCACGGCCACGCCGACGCGTTGTCGTTCACGCTGTCAATTGGCGGCCTCGAGTTCCTTATCGACCCGGGCACCTACGCCTATCACGGCGGCGGCCGCTGGCGCGAGTACTTTCGCGGGACGGCAGCCCATAACACGGTGCGTATTGACGGCATGGAGCAGTCCCAGTCTGGCGGCGACTTCATGTGGGTCCACCGCGCGCGCGCCGGCTGTGATGACTGGCATACATCGGAAGGGGTCGCGGTCTTCGAGGGCTGGCACGACGGCTACTTGAGGCTCGCGGATCCGGTGCTGCACCGCAGGCGCGTAGCCTTTGACAAGTCCGCACGCCACGTGATGATCACGGATCGACTCGAGATGTCGGGTGTCCACGACGTCGAGCTGTATTTTCATTGCGCCGAGCAGTGCGTGGTCGAACCGGCACCGCCGCAATTCCTGATCCGTCGCGGGCCCTGGACGCTCAACCTCGCCCTGCCGCAGCATCCGCAAGCCTCGATGCGGATGTACTGCGGGAGTCTCGACCCACTGTGCGGCTGGGTATCGAGACGCTACGACCAGAAGTTGCCGGCCCCGACCATCGCCTGGCGCGCGCGGCTGCAGGGTCCGTGCCTGCTGCGTACCGACCTCATGTACCGATCGGACTACCCTGCGATTTCCGAGCGAGCAGTTTCGGCGTTGATTAAATAACGGGGGTCGATAAACCAAGGAGGTGTCTGTGAACGTCGAGCTCGCGCAGGAGCGCATCCGCGCCTACTGGGATCGAGATCCCTGCGACTCCGGGCTGAGCTCCCGGGAGCGCTCCTCGCGCGAGTTCTTGCTCGCGCGCCCGGCCGGCGAGCTGCTCACCGAATTCGAGATATCCGCATGAAGACCAGCGTCTTCGGACTCGGCTACGTCGGTGCGGTTGTCGCCGGCTGCCTCGCCCGCATGGGCCACGAGGTCATCGGCGTAGACAACGAGCCGATGAAGGTTGCGCTCGTCAACGGCGGCAGATCACCGATCATCGAGAAGGACATTGCGCAGATAATCGCACAGCAAGTTACGGCTGGGCGTCTGTCGGCGACCACCGACTTCACGGTCGCAGTACAAAACTCCGACCTGATCTTGGTCTGCGTCGGCACGCCCAGCCGACCCAATGGCGATATCGATCTGCGGCACGTGCGGCGCGTCTGCGAGCAGATCGGTGCCGCGCTTCGCGGCCACGACGGCGCGCCCGCTGTCGTGGTGCGCAGTACCGTGCTTCCCGGCACGATGCGCGAGCTCGTGATCCCCACGCTCGAAGGGAGCTCCGGGCGCAACGCCGGCACCGACTTCGGCGTGTGCGTGAACCCGGAGTTCCTGCGCGAGGGAAGCGCAGTCGACGATTACCTCCATCCGCCGAAGACCGTGATCGGCGAGCTCAACCGCGCGAGCGGCGACCTCCTCACGACCCTCTATTCGGGGATCGCCGCGCCGCTCATCCGGACCGACATCGAGACGGCCGAGATGGTGAAATACGTCGACAACGCGTGGCATGCGCTCAAGGTGGGCTTCGCCAACGAGATCGGCAACTTCTGTAAGGCGATGCGGGTGGACAGCCACCGGGTAATGGAGATCTTTTGCCGGGACACCAAGCTCAACCTCTCGGCGTGCTACCTCAAGCCCGGCTTCGCGTTCGGCGGCTCGTGTCTACCAAAGGACATGCGCGCGCTGCTGCACAGGGCGCAATCGCTCGACCTCTCGCTGCCCATCCTCGGCGCAGTGCTGCCGAGCAACGAGCTGCAGATCGAGCGTGCCCTGCAGACGGTCATCGAGCACGGCGGCCGCAAGGTCGGCATTCTCGGGTTCAGCTTCAAGGCCAACTCCGATGACTTGCGCAACAGCCCGCTCGTTGAGTTGACCGAGCGCCTGCTCGGCAAGGGCTTCGAGCTGCGCATCTACGACAGCAACGTGAGGCTCGCCAGCATTCACGGCGCAAACCGTGACTACCTGTTGCACCGCATTCCGCACATCTCCCGACTGATGGCAGCGAGTATCGACGAGGTGTTGGAGCACGCCGAGACGATTGTGATCGGCAATGGAGCCGAGGAGTTCCGCGGCGTGCTCCGACGCCTCGGCTACCACCAGACCGTCATCGATCTGGTGCGCATCTCCGACTGTCACAGTGTCTCGGGAGTGTACGAAGGGGTGTGCTGGTGAGGCGCGTCCTCATCCTGGTGGAGAATCTGCCGAGCCCCTTCGACCGTCGTGTCTGGGAGGAGGCCTGCACGCTGCGCGACGCCGGCTACGCCGTCTCGATCGTCTGTCCGACCGGGCCGCGTTGCCGGCTCACCTTCGAGCAGGTCGACGGCATATCCATCTACCGCTACCGGCTGCCGCTCGAGGCGTCGGGCGGCGCGGGCTACGCCCTCGAGTACACGAGCGCACTCGTGCAGGCGTTCTTGCTGTCGTTACGGGTTCTCTGCACGCGCGGCTTCGACGTGGTGCATGCCTGCAACCCGCCGGATCTGTTTTTTCTGCTCGCGGCATTCTTCAAGCTGCTCGGAAAGAAATTCGTGTTCGATCATCACGACCTCGCGCCTGAGCTATATGAAGCCAAGTTCGGGCGCCGCGATTTCTTCTATCGTGTGCTGCTGCGCCTCGAGCGGCTGACGTTCACTACTGCGGACATTTCGCTTGCGCCCAACGAGTCCTACCGGCAGGTTGCCATGGCGCGGGGGCGCATGCCCCCGGAGCGGGTCTTCGTGGTGCGCAGCGGCCCGAACCTTGCCCGCTTCAGGCCTGCGCCACCCGACGAGCGCCTGAAGTGCGGACGGCGATACCTGGTCGGCTACGTGGGCGTGATGGGCCCGCAGGAGGGCATCGATTACCTCCTGAGGGCGGTGCACCGGATCGTCTTCGAGCTCGGCCGGCGCGACGTACATTTCGCACTGGTGGGTGGCGGCCCCGTCCTGGCGCAGATGCGGGCACTCGCGGCCGAGCTCGGCGTCGCGGAGTTCGTGAGCTTCACCGGGCGGGTACCGGACGGCGAGCTGCTGACGATGCTCAGTACCGCGGATGTCTGCGTCAATCCGGACGTGGTGAACGAGATGAACGAAAAGTCGACCATGAACAAAGTCATCGAGTACATGGCGGTCGGCAAGCCGATCGTGCAGTTTGACGGAGTTGAAGGCCGGGTATCGGCCCAGGGTGCCTCCGTTTACGCCAGGAAGAACGACGCGGCGGACTTCGCCTCGAAAATCATCGAGCTGCTGGACGACCCTGACCGCCGCGCGACCATGGGACGCCTCGGCCGCCGTCGTGTGGAGGAGGAGCTTGAATGGCGCCACCAGGCGCCGCGCCTGCTCGCCGCCTACGACGCTCTATGGACCGCACCGGCACCCGCCGATGGGGTCGGCGCCGCAGCGGCCACGGTCGATCATCGAGGAGCCCAGACATGAAACTCCTACCGCTCAGCTCGCCCGCCGACATCGAGCTGGCTGCCGCCTGGCTGCAGCTGCAGGAGAACTATCAGTGGCTGGATTTCGGCAACGGCCGCCAATGCGTGACGCCGACGCTGCTCAGGATCATGTCGCAGCGCGACAGCCACTTCATCCGCATCTATACCTCGGAGCACGACCACGATACGCCGATCGGCATCGTCGGGCTCAACAGCGTCGACCGGCATTTTCGCACGGCCACCCTGTGGGTCGTCGCAGGAGACAAATCGTTTCGCTACCGCGGCTATGCACAGCTCGCCGCCTCACGTTTCCTGACTCTCGTGTTTCGTGACCTGGGGCTGCATTCGGTCAACACCTGGGCCGTCGAGCACAACGTCTCAGTGCGCGCCGCCGTGCGTGTTGGCTTCCGCTTCGTCGGCCGGCAGAGGCAGTGCCATTTGATCGACGGGCGGCTGTGCGACCGACTGCTGTTCGATCTGCTCGCGAGCGAGCACCGCGAGATCGATCACCCCCACGCGGCAGCGCGTGCCCCGGATTCACCGGCGCGCGCGCCTGCGCTCGGCAGCGCGGCCTGATGCCGGCGGAGTCGGGCGGCCGGGGCTGCGGCGCCGCCACGGAGTTGCCGCGCTGGGTGGTCGCAGCTGTGCTCGCCGTGGCGACCCTGAGCGCGGCACGCGCCGACACGCCGTCAGCCGCGCAATTCCTGTGCGGATTTGAGCGCTCATGGAGCAGGTGCGGATTCACCGTCCAGGCGAAGGAGGCCGATCGGGTGAGTCTGGTCGAGCTCGCTGGCATGCCGGGCGTCCGATTGCGAACTCTGCCGGGCGACGACGCTGTCGCCGGCAGCGGTACAGCGGAGCGCACTGACCTCGCGCTGTCGCCCGAGGCCACCGGCTGCGCCGAGGGGGCCGAGCAGTGGTGGACTCATGCGGTGCTGTTTCCGGACGACTACGCTCTTCCGGTTGCCACGCCCACCATCCGTTGGCCCTGGGGCGTCGTGTTCGACTTTCATCACACCGGCTCGCAGGGGCAGGCCAATTTCGAGGTGGAGGTCGCAGGCGACCCGCCCGAGCTGCGATTCGCGATTTCGGCCGGGGCCGCCGTCTCTGACGGAGCGCCGGGCTCGCCCACGCGACGCTGGCGGATCGGTCCGATCGTAAAGAACCATTGGTATGACTTTGTGTATCACGTGAAGTGGTCCTCGGCCGGCGACGGCTGGTTCGACGCCTGGCTCGACGGTGAGCAGCTCCTCGAGTACCGCGGCCCGACGCTTTACGCCGGTCAGCGCTGCTACCTCAAGCTCGCCAACTATCACACGCCGCTCGGCGAGCCGGTGTCGGTCGTGCATGCGCGCGTGGTGCGCGCTGCGACCCGGGGAGCCATGCACCGCTGATCGGGCGGTCACAACTGGTCTCATCGCGCCCCGATTCTGATCCAACGGACATGATGAGCGAGAAGGCGATCACGAGCCGCGCACCGGCGGGCACTGACGGTCCGCGTGTTCTGCTGCTCGGCCCGGCGCGCACGGCGTTGAGCGGCGTGTCCACGCACCTCAGTATGCTGTTCGAGTCCATGTCCCGTGATTTCTGCCTCAGTCAGTTTCAGGTCGGCAGCGAGGGTCGGACGGAAAGTCGCACCCGCATGCTGTTGCGGCTGGCCTCGAGTCCCTTTGCTCTTGTGGCGTGTCTGCTGCGATCGCGGCCGCGCATCGTGCACATCAACACTGCGTTTGACCCGAAGGGCTACTGGCGCGACATCGTCTACCTCGCGCTGGCGAAGGCATTGCGCCGCAAGGTCGTATACCAGATCCACGGTGGAGCTCTGCCCGGCGAATTTTTCGCGCGCAGTCGTGCGCTTGCTGCGCTGCTGCGTCACGTCCTGTCGTGGCCCGACGCGGTGGTGGTGCTCGGCAGGAGCGAGATGGCTGCTCACCATGACTTCGTCCCGCGTGCTCGGCTGGTGCGAATCGCCAACGCTGTACCGCTATGCGCGGCTGACTTGCGAGCCGAACGTTACACAGCGAGCCGGCCGCTCGCTATTGCATATCTCGGGCGGTTGGCCGCCGACAAGGGAATCCTCGAGACAATCGAGGCAGTCAGGATCCTGCGCGATCGCAGCATCAACGCATGCCTTACGATCGCCGGTGCCGGACCCGCGCTGGGCGAGATTCGCCACGCGATTGCGACCACCGGCCTCGGCGATCGGACGCGCCTTGCCGGAGCAGTGACTGGTGCGGCGAAGCAGCTGCTGTGGCAGAGGACCGACGTCTTTTCGTTTCCTACTTACCACCGGGAAGGTCTCCCGTATGCGCTTCTCGAGGCCATGATCTGCGGCGCGGTTCCGGTGATCTCGCCGGTCGGTGCGATCCCAGACGTGGTACAGCATGAGGTACACGGGCTATTCGTGCCGGCCCGAGATTCTTCGGCTCTGGCTGATGCCCTGGAGCGCCTGGCGGCGGATCGCGCGCTGTTGCATCGCCTGGCTCTGGCAGCGCGCGCGCGCATCGTGAGTGAGTATTCAGTCGCCCGCCTGGCCCAGGAATTCACGGTCCTATACCGGAGCCTGGTGTAGCGGGTGCGCGCGGAGACTTCCGGGCAGCGGTGGTCCAGAGCCCAAGTATGTGTGGCATCGCCGGATATCTGACCAGTCGCCCCTATCCTGATTTGCCGCAATCACTGCGGGCGATGGCCCATACGATCGAGCATCGCGGCCCCGACGACGAGGGCTTTCTGGAAACCCGCACCGCCAATGGCCAGTATCAGGTCGGACTCGCGCATCGGCGGCTGTCGATTATCGACCTGTCAACGGGCAAGCAGCCCATTGCCAACGAAGATGGGTCCGTGCAAATCGTGTTCAATGGTGAGATCTACAACTTCCAGGCGCTGCGCGTTGAACTCATTGCCCGGGGCCACGTTTTTCGCACGCGCTCGGATACCGAAACGATCGTGCATGCCTACGAGGAGTGGGGATGCGACAGCGTCACGCGCTTCCGCGGCATGTTCGCCTTCGCGATCTGGGATGCCACGCGCGAACGACTTTTCATCGCGCGGGATCGCTACGGGAAAAAACCGCTGTTCCTGTATCAGCGGGATGGCTTACTCGTGTTCGCATCGGAAATCAAAGCGCTCCTCAGTTTCGCCGATGTATCGGCGCGCATGGATGGCGCCGCCTTGGCCCCGTATCTGCAATACCGGTACGTTCCCGCTCCGGCGACTCTCTTCGCCGGCATTCGCAAGCTGATGCCCGGTTGCTACCTGGAATGGGAAGCGGGCCGCACGACGGAGACGCGCTATTTTTTGCCCGCGGATGGCGCGTTGCGGGCATTGGCGCCGGAGCCTGCCGATGCGGTCGGCACCTTCAGGGAGAAGCTTGAGGAATCGGTGCGGATCCGCATGATCTCAGATGTGCCCTTTGGCGCCTTCCTGTCCGGGGGCATCGATTCCTCGGCGGTAGTTGCCCTGATGGCCAGGAATTCCAGCCTGCCCGTCAAGACGTATTCCGTCGGCTTCGGCGAATCGGCCTACAGCGAGCTCGCTTATGCGAGGGTCGTGGCCGAGCTGTTCAGGACGGAGCACCACGAACTGACGGTGTCCCAGGATCACCTGATGGAGCATCTGCCGGCACTGGTGCGTTTCCGAGACGCCCCGGTTGCCGAACCCTCGGACGTTCCAATTTACCTGCTCTCTGTGGCGGCACGTCAGACGGTGAAGATGGTCCTGACCGGTGAGGGCTCGGACGAGCTGCTTGGGGGTTACCCCAAGCACGTTTACGAGCGCTATGCAGGCGCCTACCACGCTCTGCCGGGCTGGTTGCGGCACGGCGTGGCCGAACCGCTGGTGAAACGGCTGCCGTACAAGTTCCGGCGTGCGAAGACGCTCATGGCGAATTTCGCCCTGCAGGATCGGGCCGAACGCCTGACGCGATGGTTTGGAGCCTTGACGGCGGAACAAGTGCGGGAGCTGTGCGTGCCCGCCAGCGCGGGTCCCACCGGCGAAGAGGTTCAGTTTCGCGCAGCTCCCGGAACTTCGGCGCTGCGTGCCATTTTGTACTTTGATCAAACCAGCTGGTTACCGGACAACTTGCTGGAACGTGGTGATCGCATGACGATGGCTGCATCGCTCGAGGCCCGCATGCCGTTCATGGACCACGAGCTCGCCGCTTACGTCTCCGCTCTGCCCGACGGCTGGCGCGTCAAAGGGCACGTGACCAAGCGCATATTGCGCGAGGCGATGCGTCAGCTGCTGCCCGCCACGATACTCGATCGCCCCAAGGTTGGCTTCCGCGTCCCGGTGAACGAGTGGTTCCGCAGCACGATGCGCGACTATCTACTCGAGCACCTGACCGGGAAGGACTCGGTCACGCGCGCGTACTACCATCCGGTAGTCCTGGCCAGATACCTCGATGAACACGTTCAGGGCCGCCAGAACCATGAAAAACTGCTCTGGAGTCTGCTCACGCTGGAGATCTGGCACCGCGAGTATGGTGTGTCGCTGTAAGGTGCACGTGGCGAACTGAGCCGCCTATCACACGCCGGTGGGCAAGCCGGTCCCGGTGGTGCATGCGCGTGTGATTCGGGGCCTCACCCGCGCGGCGCTCGCCCAGGCGCTTCCGGAACCGGCAGCGCGCTGACTGCGTGAGACGCATGGCCCTCGATCCTGGTGACCGATCCCTCGGACGTCAAGCGGGCGTGCAATTCACTCAACGTCATGCCTTGGCACCAGGCCGAGAGCTCAGCGAACAGGGTTTCAAGGTTCTCGTACAGCCGCTCGATGGCACTCGCGCTGCCGAAAGTAGGACTACCGCCCGGCATCAGCTCCGACGAGTGCAGCAGGAATTCGAGGCAGCCGCGGTCGCGCCGTCGCGCCGCCCGCGCCGCCCGCCGCATTCCCCGCAAACCATTCTCGCCGGGGCACAGCCAGTTCAGCCGCGGAGAGATCCGGTTGACGATCTTGCGGATCACCCCGAGCTGGTACAGCCACCCCGCGCTCCGGAACAGACTGCTCGTCTCGACGGTCACCGGCACCTCGAGCAGGCCGCGACGCACGGGAACGCTGATCTGACTCGGCTGGAGGAAGTACGGCTGCACGGGATAGCCGCGGTAGTTGGTGCCTCCGCGTCCACCGGGCGCACCCGGTGTGGCGCTCCAGTCAATGCCCGGAGTGACGGAGCAATCGACCCGATACCCGAACTCCAGCAACAGGGCGGCGTAGCGTCCGTCGAAGCCGAAACGCCCGGCGCGGTGACTCAGCATTCTCTGTCCGAACCGCTCCTGCAACACTTCGGTGATGACCTTGATCTTCTCTCTCATCACCGCATCCGGATATTCGGTGAGGTACGGTTGGCAACGGTAGTCGTCGTCTGTCAGAGGCACGATCGGGGGCGAGTTCCAGGCGTGCAGGTGCATGCCGATCTCACCCACCCGACGCCGCAGCACGTCGCGTCCGAATTCCACGAACGCGTCACAGAGCGCCATCTCGTAGTTGGCCAGGTACACCGGCCGGTAGCCGTAGCGCTCGCACAGTGCCTGGAAGCGAGGCAGGAACAGCGCATTGCGCGTGGTGATATTGCGCGGGCGTGACCAGAGGTCGTCGCCCTCGGTGTCGATGGTGATGATCAGAGGCAGCTCAGGCATGGTGGCGATCCGTCCGGGCCGGGATCCCCGAGCTGTGCTTGCGGTTGCGATTTGCTTCGCGTTTTTCCCCGCGCATCACCTCCTCGAACGCGCCGAGATATGGCGCGATTACTTTTTCCTCGGAGAATTCCCGCTCGACGTAGGCCCGGCACCTCGAGCTCACGCGCGCGAGCGCGCGCGGGTTGGTGAGCAGCTGACGGATGAGCGCACACATCTGCGGCGGCGACTCCACCGCGGCTCCGAGACCGTTGCGGCGGATGACGGCGTCCGGGTCCAGGTAGGTGACCACCGGTACGCCCCTGACCCACGCCTGCAGATACGAGTTCGGGAACCCCTCGACGTCCGAGGTATTGACCAGCAGCCGTGCGCGGGCGTACAGCGCGTTCGTATCCTGGTACGACAGACGGCCGTGAAACGTGAGGTTCGCCCTCGAGGCGGCCTCGCATCTGATGCGTTGAAAGAGCGCGTGCTCGTCGGGCAGCGCGCCGCCCACCATGTGGATCTGCAGGTCCGGCAGCGCGGCAGCGAGTGCCAGCACGCGATCCGGGCGCTTCACGTGCCGGATGTTCCCGACCCACAACACGTCGATGTCGCGCGCGCCCGCGGGCCTCGCCGGCTCGACGAACATTCCGGCAACGCGGCTGCGCAAGCCGTAATGATGCGCCAGCGATCGCGCCTGGGCGATGCTCTGGACCAGGACGGCGTCAGCGCGCCGCACGCCCCAGCCATACAGCCATCGGTCGCGCGCGTAGCGCACCAGCAGTCGCGCGCGGTCGCAGTCCGCGTCGCTCGCAGCGCGAAATATGAAGCGCCGGCCGTGACGGGCGCAAAACAGCGCGAGCAGGGCGACGTGCATCCCCGCACAGCTGGTGTAATACAGCTGCGCGTCCGCGCGCGCGAGCGCCGACCACGTACCGCTCCAGCGCGGATGGATGAAGCGCCATACCGGGATTCCGGCTTCGGGTCGATAGGCCTTGTAGACGCGGATTCCGTCCCAGGCACCGGCATCCGCCTGGCCGCAATCCGCCGTGACCATGCAGACTTCGTGGCCGCGGCGCGCCAACGCGCGCGTGAGCAGGGTCTGCTGCACGGATTCGCCGCCCACGGTTCGCCCGCAATACTCGGGCGCGAGCACCGGCAGATTGTCGAGCCCCAGCAGGCACACTTTCATGGTCTGCACAGACTCGGTCACCGCGAGGACGCACGTTCCGTGGGAAGTTCGCCCAACGCTAGTCCGTTCGGGCTATGGCCGCGGGTCGCGGGAAAAGTACGTCACCGAAGAAGCCCCCGTCAGACTGATGCGGTGGAGAAATTCGCAACCCCGGCCTTGCACCTCGTGCGCTCCCGGCGATCCACGCGTGCTGCGCCGGCAGGCGCTCCGCGGACCCAGTCCGTGCCGGCGGTCGTGGTTGGAGGCACCCTCAATGCTCTGGGGGTCGTGCGCAGCCTGTCGCGGGGAGGAATGAAGATCTATCTGCTCGAGACCACCCGGCAGTGCGCAGCCGGGTGGTCCAGGCACTGCAGCTACGTGCCGACTGCCGAGCCCGATGGAAGCATCCTGGTCGAAGCGCTCGTGGGTCTCGCCGCCCGGATCGGATGTCGGCCAGTGTTGATCCTCACCAGCGACCAGAGCGTCAACTGCGTGTCGGAACACCGTGCGGAGATCGAACCGCTGTATCGCATCAGTATGCCGCCGCGCGCGGTCGTCAGGGCGCTCGCCGACAAGATATCGTTTCAGGCACTCGCCGAACGCGAAGGCCTGGCCGTGCCGCGAGGCGCCTGTGTGGCTGAAGCGCGCGACATCGAGCGGCTCGAAACACTGCAACCGCCGTTGGTCCTGAAGCCTGCTGACAAGACTCTGGTGCTCAAAGGCATTGTCGAGCGGGCGGTGCGCGCGGAGACTCGCGCGGGCGCGCGCCGTGTCGCCGCGCGCATGCTCGCCCGGGCACCCGGGATCATCGTCCAGGAGTGGGTCGACGGCCCTGACACGGAGATATTCTTTACGTTGTTCAGCTGCGATCGGGAGGGCAAACCTCTCGGTATGTTTGCCGGCCGCAAGCTCGTCTGCGAGCCTCCGGCGCTTGGAACTACGGCTGTCTGCGTGGCCGCACCTGAGGTGGCGGACGAGCTCGTTGCGTTGACCCTGCAGTTCATCGCGCGCGTTGGTTATCGGGGCCTCGGCAGCCTGGAATTCAAGCGCGATGCGCGCACGGGACGTTTTCTCATCATCGAGCCGACTGTCGGTCGCACCGACTGGCAGGAGGAGATCGCCACGCTCTGTGGGGTGAACCTGCCGCTGATGACGTACTTCAGCGAGTTAGGCGAGCACTGCGCCGCAGTTTCCGGCGCTTCGCGGCCAATCGCCTGGCGATCTTCTGCGGGGTACCGCGCTCCGCTCGCCTCCGGTACACGCACGTTCGATGGGTTTTTCCGCTGGTCGGACCCGCTGCCGGCCGTTTATTACTACGGCTACGAACGCCTTCTGATGCGCCTGTGTCGCAAGTTTTGGGGCCCGCCGATCCGGGTCTTTAGTCGCGACGCGAAGGAGTAAAGCCTGGACACCGAAACCACCATCATCGGAGCAGGACCCTACGGGCTGTCGATTGCCGCGCACCTGCGCGCAGCGCGCCTGCCGTTCGAGCTATTGGGCTCACCCCTCGAGAGCTGGCGCAACTTCATGCCCGAAGGGATGATGCTGAAGTCGGAGCCGTTTGCTTCGAACCTCTGGGACCCGCAGCGCCGCTACACTCTCAGGCGCTATCACGCAGCTCGCGGAATCCGCTACGAGCCGGTGGCCAGCCCCGTGAGCCTGGCGCTGTTTCTCGAATACTGTGACTGGTTTCGCGAGCACGCGGTGGGCGAGCCCCGCGACGTGAGGGTCACTCGGCTGTCTCGGGCCCCGGGCGGCTTTGTCGTGCAGTTGGCCGACGGCACCAGCTTTACCAGCCGGCGGGTGATTCTGGCGACCGGACACATGGCCTTCCGCGTGCAGCCGCCCGAGCTGACCGCATTGCCGGAGCCCCTGGCGATGCACAGCGCCCGCGTCCGCGACGTCGCTCGGTTCGCGGGCTGTCAGGTCTGTGTCATCGGCGCCGGACAATCCGCGCTCGAAACGGCGGCGCTCCTTCACGAACAAGGGGCGCGGTTACGTGTCCTGGTGCGTCGCGATCATCTGGAGTGGAATGCTCCTTCGAAGCGAAGGCCCTTGATGTCGCGCATTCTCCGGCCCGACGCCGGTATCGCGCGCGGCTGGAAGTCGGTCGCGATATCGGAGCTACCACGCGTGTTCCGCCGGTGTTTCGCGCCCAGTCGACGCCACAGATTCGTCGCCCGGTCGTACGGACCGAGCGGATCGTGGTGGTTGCGCGAGCGAGTCGAGAACCGGATCGAGGTGCTGCTCAATTCACGTCTGCTGGGAGCCGAGCCGACCACCGCCGGAGCACGCCTGCGCATACAGGGCCCAGACGGCGTGAGCGAGCTCGACGCGCATCACGTCATCGCCGCGACCGGATTTCGCGTCGACATCGACCGACTCGAGTACCTCGACCCCTCGTTGTCAGCGAGCATCACCCGCGAGGCCCACGGCATCCCCGCGCTCAACGCACGCTTCGAAACCTCGGTACCGGGGCTGTTCATCGTTGGCGTGGCGAGTGCTCCGGTGTTCGGTCCGATCATGCGTTTCATGTACGGCGCCAAACACGTGGCGCCTGTGCTCACCAGACGACTGAAGTCGGCGGCCTGAAGACGCGGTGTGGACTCGACAGACCCCTCGCGTCTACCGGTCGTGAAACCGCAGCCACCACTGCCCGTCCAACCGACCGATGCTCGCGCTGCCGCGCTCGATTGACTCGAGGAGCTCGTCGTCGCGCGAGTGCACCAGCGTCCAACCGCCTTCGCGGCGGAACCAGCAATGCTGGTCTGACAGCTGCGGCGCAAAGCGCGGCTCAACCCGGCCGCGCACTGCCGTGGCTCCCTGCTCCCATGCGTCGATCAGCAGCCTTCGCAGCACTACATCAAAGCTATCCTCGCGCGCCGTGAGTTGCAGGACCTCATTTATCGCCCCGGCGCGGGCGTAATAGATGAACCAGCCAAGGAGTCTCGTGGTGTCGACAACGGCGCGAGCACGCAGCGCGCCGTGGCGGGATTTACGCGCCGCCTCTTCGAGCAGCCAAGTGAGTGACCTTTCATCGTAGTGCGCACGAAGTGCACGGTTGCTCTCGACCAACTCGGGTATGGCGTCGAGCATTCCGGCAGCGTCGAGGGGCTCCAACCTCGTGACACGATCCCCGCGCGCGAAGCGGTTCGGGTGCAGCCTCGCGGCCAGTGAATCGACGAGCGCGCCCGGTAGCCGCGCTGCGCCCGCCAAGGGCCGGAGACGGCGGTTCTTTTCGAGCAAGTCGATGGTGTAGCGCATGGGACGCAGCACCCGCGTCCAGTGCAGGTTCTGCAGGATCGGAACCACGCCCCCAACTCCGAGCCAAGCGGACTTCGCCTCGTCGCTCGAGGCGTCGGTGACGAACAGATCCTGCGGGCCCGACAGAATTCTCTTTACGAGCTCGAGCGCGATGAGGGTGCGGCGCCGTTCCGGGTGGACCATGAACTGGCTGCCGACCGCGACACTGACCGGCCGGCTTCCGTACATCATCGGCCGCGGCAGCACGCCCGCGAAACCGGCGACGCCCCCTGCCTCAACGGCGATCCATGACGGAAGTTCGAGATGCCGCCACGGGTTGGCGAAGAATATGCGCCGAAAGTATGTCTCACACTGCTCTCTCGATTGCCACCGCTGCTGTGGATAGACGCGCTCGAACAAGTCCGCGACGCCCGCAACGTCTCCCTCGGTGAGCTGTCGGATCGACCACGGCGACCTCAGCTCCGTTATCGATGAGCTGTGCGAGGTGGTGATCCGCGCCTGGCTAGGCTTCATCGCCGACCACTTCTCCGGCCGTGAGACGTTCGCGCGCATGAGCGCTGACCAACCGAGCGAGGCGCGCCAGGGTGCGCAGATCATCGAGCTCGATAGCCTCGATCGGGATGCGCCGACCAAAATCCTTCTCGATCTGCAACAGCAGCTTGACGAGCTGCAGCGAATCGAGAATACCGCTCTCCAGCAGGTCGGTTTCAGCGGACGGCACGTCGATATGGAATAGCCCGATGAAGGTCGCGCTCAGGCGTTCGAGGGCGGTACTCTGCTCGGACATTGGATGCTCCCGTCAGTTGTGCACGAGATTCCGGGCGTACACTGGCATGATCTCGGGGGGACGCAACCCCGTGAGCGAAAATCTCCTGCACAGCTCCGGGCGGTCGATCTTGCCGTTCGCGTTCCTGGGCAACGCGCTGTAGCTGAGCCAGCGTACCGGCAGCATGTAGGCGGGCAACAGCGCGGTCAGGCTGCCGCGCAGTTCCGCTGGATGGGCGCCGGCGCCCGCCGCCGGGACATACGCACAGCAGACCATCGAGCCCTCGAAGCCGGCGGACTCGACCGCCACCACGGCGCACTCGCGCACGCTGCGCAGTGTGTGGAGCGCCGCCTCTATCTCGCCGAGCTCGATGCGATAACCGCGGCTCTTGATCTGCGAATCGACACGCCCGAGGAAGTAGTAGAGCCCATTGACGGCGCGGCGCGCGCGGTCGCCGGTACGATAGATGCGATCCTGCGGGTCAACGCCCCCCGGGCGTGGCAGGAAGGCGCTGCGTGTCTTCTCCGGGTCGTTACAGTATCCGGGACTGAGCCCGGCGCCGGCGATGTACAGATCGCCGATTTCACCGTCGGCCACCGGGCGCATCCGCTCGTCGAGCAGCAGCAACTCCTCGCCATCGCACGCCGTGCCGATCGGAACCGCCTCGCGCTCGTCGCTCGGACAGCGCGGCACGGTGTAGTAGCTGCTCGCGATGGTGGCCTCAGTGGGCCCATAGAGATTCGTGAAGCGCGCGTGCGGCACGCGCCGCATCCAGTACATCAGAGTAGGCGTCGGGATCGCTTCTCCGCACCAGATCACGCGGCGCAGGTCGGGGAAGTCGCCGGCGCGCACGCAATCGAACTTGGCCATCAGGCTGAGCACCGAGGGTACGGAGAACCACTGCGTGAGTCGCGACTCGCGCATGAAGAGCGCGAGCTTGTGCGGCAGGAGGTTCACCTCCTGCGGTACCAGGTGCAGTTGAGCGCCGGCGCCCAAGGTGCCGAAGATATCGAAGGTCGACAGGTCGAAGTGCAGCGGCGCGTGCTGCGAGGTGCGATCGGCCGGCGAGGTGCCGAAATAGCGCCACGCCCAGTCGAGGAACTGCAGCACGCTGTGGTGCGTGATCATCACTCCCTTCGGCACGCCCGTGGAGCCCGAAGTGAACAGGATGTGGGCCAGGTCGCGGTCACTGTTCGCCGCGGCGATCGGCGCGGCGGAAAAAGAGCGCAGATGGCTCGAGGTGAATTCGGCCGCCGGCTCCGCGTCCCATTGAACGGACGTATCGAGCCAACCGAGCAGCGGACGCCGGGCGAGGCCCGCGCAGCTGAGCACTTCATGCAGCAGCGGACCGGTGCGTCCGGCCGCCAAAATGCACCGGCAGCCGCTGATCTCGAGCATGCGCGCCAGGCGCGCCGCCGGACCCGCGGAGTCGAGTGGCACGTAAGCGGCATCGAGCTTCAACACGGCCATCATGCTCACGATTGCCGCCGGCATCTTCGGGAGCAGCAACGCAATGCGATCCCCGCGCCGGCAGCCGATATCGCGCAGCAGGCGCGCCAGACGGTTGCTCGCCGCATCCAGCTCGCCGTAGGTAAGAGGAGCCTCGCGCGAGAGCACCGCGACCGATTCCGGGCGCGCCAGCGCCTGATCGGTGATCGCGTGCTGCAGCAGCCGGCTCACGCGGCCGCGGCCTCGCTGGCCAGCCCGAACACTACGCCCGGCGGGGAATGCCCGCAGGGCGGACAGCTCGAGAACACCTTCAATTCCGGATACGTGTGTGCGGCACTCATGCTGACTCCGTCGGGCACGCTCGTAGCAGGCCTCACCGTACGCGCGGTTGTTGTGTCCGCGGCGTGCTCCGCACGCGACGGAACACGGTCCTTTCGGCCTATGGCGGGCGATCGGGAGGCCTGCGGCCGTCGAAATCCACGCCGGCGGCTGAAGGTGTAGTCCGACGACTACCTCAGACCGACGAATCGCGACACAGCGATCGAGAGTTCGATCGATGGCGCCCACCTACCACGGGCCCTAGCATGCAAATGCGTTCGCCGCAGGCCGCTCGGAATCGCAGCCCGAGCGTCGGCGTCCCAGCGAAAGGGAGACCCAATGAACGTCGTACAACTCGTACCGGAGACGCTCGATCATCGGGCCCTGCTGGCTGTACTGCGCGCGCTGCGAAAGGGTGATTTCCGCACACGCATGCCTTTGGACCTGCTCGGCGTCGACGCCGAAATCGCCGCGGCCTTCAACGACATAGTGGACATGAACGAATGTATTGCCAATGAGCTCACCCGCCTCGGCGAGGAGGTCGGCAAGCAGGGTCGGATCAGTCAGCGCATGCGGGTGCGGGCGGCGGTCGGCTCCTGGGCGAGGGCCGTGGATTCGGTCAACACGCTGATCGCCGACCTGACGCGACCGACGGCTGCGGCCGCGAATGTGATCGAATCCGTGGCGAACGGCACACTGTCACAACGGGTGCCGCTGGAAATCGACGGCGTACCGTTGCGCGGCGAATTTCAGCGCATTGGCGCAGTCGTCAACGCCATGGTCGAGCAGCTCAACGGTTTTGCCTCCGAGGTGTCACGGGTGGCGCGGGAGGTCGGGACCGAGGGCAAGCTGGGCGGTCAGGCGAGCGTACCCGGAGTAGCGGGCACCTGGAAGGACCTCACCGATAACGTGAACCAGCTGGCGGCCAACCTCACGACCCAGGTGCGTGCGATCGCGGAAGTCGCCACCGCCGTGACCAAGGGCGATCTCACCCGCTCAATCAGAGTCGAGGCGCGCGGCGAAGTCGCGGCGCTCAAGGACAACATCAACGAGATGATCCGCAATCTCAAGGACACCACCCTCAAGAATACCGAGCAGGACTGGCTCAAGACCAATCTGGCGAAATTTTCCCGCATGCTGCAGGGACAGGTGGATCTGGTCGCAGTCTCGCAGCTGGTACTGTCTGAGCTCACGCCGCTGGTCCATGCGCAACAGAGTGTTCTCTACACCCACTCACGGCGCGACGGCGACGCGCGACTCGAGCTGCTGGCGAGCTATGCCTCGCAATCGAACCCGCAGCTCAGAAAAGTGCTGCAACCCGGCGAGGGCCTCGTCGGTCAGTGCGCCCTCGAGAAGAAGCGCATCCTGCTCGAGGACGTGCAGCAGGGTTTTGTGCGCATCGACTCGGCGCTTGGATCGGCGGCGCCTCTGCACGTGGTCATTCTTCCGGTGCTGTTCGAAGGCGAGATCAAGGCGGTGCTGGAGCTCGCGTCTCTCAGGAAGTTCAACCCCACCTACCTGTCGTTTCTCGATCAACTCGCCGAGACCATCGGCGTCGTTTTCAACACGATCGAGGCGAACATGCGCACCAGGGATCTGCTGCAGCAGTCACAATCCCTGACCGGGGAGCTGCAAAACCAGCAAAAGGAGCTCAAGCAGACCAACGACCGGCTCGGACAGCAGGCGGAGAGCCTGCAGAAGTCGGAGGCTCTGCTGAAGATGCAGCAGGAGGAGCTTCGGCGGGCGAACGAGGAATTGCAGCAGAAGGCGCAGCTGCTCTCCGAGCAGATGCGGCAGGTTGAGTACAAGAACAACGAGATCGAGCTGGCCAAAGCGGCTCTCGAGGAGAAGGCCGAACAGCTGGCGCAGAGCTCGCGTTACAAATCGGAGTTTCTGGCGAACATGTCGCACGAGCTGCGCACACCGCTCAACAGTCTGTTGATCCTGGCGAAGTTGCTGGCAGACAACGTCGGCAATAACCTTACGCCGAAGCAGGTCGACTACGCCCAGACCATCTATGCGGCCGGCGCGGATCTGCTCTCGCTGATAAGCGACATCCTCGATCTCGCGAAAATTGAGTCCGGAACGACCACGCTGGACATGGGGCCTTTGCGGTTGACGGATTTACGTGACTATGTCGAGCGCACCTTCCGACCGACGGCACGCGAGAAGAAACTCGCCTTCCGCGTGGCCATCGATCCGCAGCTGCCTGCCGTTATCGCGACGGATGAGAAGCGCCTGCAGCAGATTCTGAAGAATCTACTGTCGAATGCCTTCAAATTCACCGAGGCGGGGCAGGTGGAGTTGCGAATCGCGGCCGCCGCAACTGGCTGGACGCCCGGTCACGAAGGGTTGGACTCCGCTGAACGCGTAATAGCCTTTGCAGTCTCCGATACCGGTGTCGGCATCCCCGACGACAAGCTGGAAATCATCTTCGAAGCCTTTCAGCAGGCCGACGGCACCACTAGTCGCCAATACGGTGGCACTGGCCTCGGTCTGTCCATCAGCCGGGAACTTACCCACCTGTTTGGCGGCGAGATTACGGTGGAAAGTGACCCGGGCAGCGGCACGAGTTTCGTGTTGTACATGCCGCTGACGATCGGCGCGGACGTGACCCCGTCGCCGCCCGTCGAAGCCGAAGCGAGCGCGCGCCCCGTCGTGCTCACCCATGCCGGCGCCGCGCGGATGCCGATCGAGGCCGGGCAACTCGCTGCGGATCTCGGCAACAGCACGGTGCTGATCGTCGACGACGATATTCGCAACGTGTTCGCGTTGATGCACGCGCTGGAGCAATGCGGCATCAACGTCCTGAACGCCGCCGATGGCAGGGAATGCATGGACATTCTGACCAGCGCTCCGAAAGTCGACATTGTGTTGATGGACATCATGATGCCCGGCATCGACGGCTACGAGACGATCCGCATCATCCGCGGGTACGAGCAGTTCAAGGACCTCCCCATTATCGCGTTGACTGCGAGGGCGATGAAAGGAGACCGCGAAAGGTGCATCGAGGCCGGCGCTTCGGACTACATCGCCAAGCCGGTCGACGTACAGCAGCTCACCGCTCTGCTGCGAGCCTGGGTGCACGGCTAGCCGATGGCCAACCCGGCAACCTCGGCGAGCGCGCACATACTCGTCGTCGACGACGATGTGCAGACTCTCACGGCGATGCAAGCGCTGCTGTGCGCAGCGGACCGCGACGTAGTTACAGCAGGATCGGGTACGGAAGCTCTGCGCTGGATTCTGCGCTCCGACTTTGCACTCATACTGCTCGACATACGTATGCCGGACATGAGCGGCTTCGAAGTCGCGACGCTGATCCGCAAACTCAAACGCTCCAGACATACCCCGATCATGTTCCTGACCGGAGTGGGCGAGCGTACGGAATGGGTGTTGCGGGGATATGAAGTCGGCGCGGTCGACTATATCGTCAAGCCGGTGGATCCCGAGGTGCTGAGATCCAAGGTCGCGACTTTCATCGCGTTGAACGGCAGGAGCTCCAGCCTCGCGAGCGAGCTTGCTGTGCATCGCACCACGGAACGCGAGCTATTCAGGACCAAGGAAGACCTCGAGATCAAGATCAGGGAGCGGACGGCGAGCCTGATCGCCGCGCACGAGCGGGCGCGCAAGGAGGTGGAAATGCGCCAGCGTGCCGATGCCGCGCTGAACGAGGCCAAGCGGGCGGCCGAAGAGGCCAATCGCGCAAAGAGCGATTTTCTCGCCAGCATAAGCCACGAAATCCGCACGCCGATGAATGCGATCATCGGCCTGACGGAGATCGCGCTGCAGACCGGTCTGACCACAGAGCAGCGCGAGTTTCTGGACCTTATTCGCGCTTCGGGCGAATCGTTGCTCGCCCTGGTGAACGACGTGCTGGATATCTCCAAGATCGAAGCAGGACAGCTGGCAGTGGACGCCATCCCGTTTTCGCTCCGGGCCTGCATCGGCGAGGCCGTGAAGATCCTGGCCTTCGAGGCCACCGCTAAAGGGCTCGATCTGTCGCTGGAGATCGCACCGGAGACACCGGATCAGTTGATCGGTGATCCATTGCGGCTGCGGCAGATCGCGCTGAACATCGCCTGCAACGCCATCAAGTTCACGGAGCGGGGCAGTGTCACGGTGCACGTGCAGCCTGAATCCGTGGATGACGGTTGCCTGTGCTGTCACATCTGGGTGCGCGATACCGGGGTAGGCATCCCGATCGAGAGACAGGGCGCGATCTTCGCTCCCTTTTGCCAGGCCGACACCTCGACGGCGCGCCGCTATGGCGGCACCGGGCTCGGGCTCACGATCGCGGCGCGCTTGGTTCACTTGATGCGCGGGCGAATCTGGCTCGAGAGCACGCCGGGTCAGGGCAGTACCTTCCACTTCACCGTACGGCTTGGATTGTCCGATCAGCCGGGGGCCGACGGACAGCTGGCGCATGGGGCGTCGGCCGCAGCGAGCGCCGCCGCACAGCAGGTCACACCCCGAGCGCTGTCCATACTGCTGGTGGAAGACAACGCCGTGAACCGCCGGGTCGCCCAGATAGCACTCGCGAGGGCAGGGCACAGCATCGTAGCGGTCGACAACGGCAGCGGGGCGCTTGAAGTGCTGCCGCGACAGCACTTTGATGTGGTGCTGATGGACGTGCAGATGCCCGGAATGGACGGCATAGAGACGAGCCGGGCGATTCGTCGCCTGGACACGCCGTCGGCGAGACACGTACCGATCATCGCGCTGACTGCCCAGGCTCTCGCCACAGACCGCGAACGCTGCCTGCAGGCGGGGATGAACGGTTATCTGGTGAAGCCCATCCGGCCAACTGTACTGCTCAATGAACTCGAACGACTCGGCCTCACTGTCGCGTGGCCGCGGCCTTGCGCGGAGCCGGGCACCGCAGATCCGGAGCGCGCTACCCTGCTGGACCTGGTGAACGGCGACCGGCGATTGCTCGCACAGATATCGAAGTTGCTCGTGACCGAGTCCGGCAAACACCTTGCCGCACTCAAGGATGCCATCGAGCGCGGCGACCGCGAGCGGTTCACCCGCGCCGCGCACACGGTGCGCGGCATGCTGCGCAGTCTTTCCGCAACCGCGGCCGATCGTGTGGCGGCAACGCTGGAGGCGCTCGATCCGCAGCGACAAAAGGAGCAGGCGCTCGAATCTCTGGAGCGTCTGACATACGAGATGGCGGCATTGAGAAAGGCGCTGGTCGACGCCGTCCGCTCCACGAATCAACACCGGCGCGGCAACGGCGCCGCGATCGCACTTTCTGCCAGCGGCGTCAGCGGCCGTGGATCATGACAGCCGTCTGCGAGTCCGATGCTCAGCCGGATATGTGTTGAGAACGACTACCTGCGCGCAGAGCTGTCCGGTCGGGAGACAGCGGCCGAAACACGTGCATTCCTGCTGGCACTGGCCGCCGCTGCCGATTCTTCCGACTGCCGGCGGGCACTCATCAAGGTCAGCGCCTCGAAACCTCTCTTCACGGTGGAGAAGTTCAGAATCTCAAGGTTTTTTGACTTGATGAGCCACTGGCAAGGGTCCCGAGTGGCACTGCTCGGCGACACCGAGGAGTTGCGGGGCGCCCACGAATACATCGAAGTTCTCGCGCAGCAGCACGGCGTCGACGTACGCAGTTTCAAGACCGAACACGAAGCGCTTGCGTGGCTGCGACACGCGTAGCGTGAACTTGGCCGGCACCCCGGGAGAGTCCGCCGGTGCCGACTTGCACGCGGCGCGTGCAAGATCAGTTGACACGATCCGGCATGGCGAACAGGACACGCAGCTTCTGCGTATCCCCGGTCGACTTGCGGATCTGCACTTCCCGCCAGTCCTTGGCCGGCTTTTGCGGCATCTGCAGAATCGCCTCGCGAGCCTCCGCGAGCTGGTGCTTGAGGAGGGGTTTCAGCTCCTGCATCGGAGCGGCCGCGAGCTTCTCCTCCTCGGTCTCTGCGAGCGCCCCGTCACAGTACACACGGAAGTACTCCGCATACCACTGCTCGTAGACCTGCAGCGGCTGTTCCAGGGCGTAGTCCTCCATCAGCTGCTCGGCCAGGTACTGCGTGCACAGATAGCTCGAGCTGCAGCGCACGTACTTGCCGTGTTCGGCAAGCACGGCGTTGAGGTAGTCGCGGGAGCTGTAGAACACCGTAAAGAAGCGATGACGCTTTCTCCCGGTGATCTGGCGGCAGCGCAGGTAGTCGAACCGCGCCTTGCGGTGAACGAGCGACAGCGCAGTGGAGCGTAGAGCCACTACCTGGCTGTCGACGTGCGTCTGCCCGGAGACGCAGCGCATCAGGCAATCGTGCTCCGCCTCCCAGCGGCGGTAGGCCTGCGGGTGTCCCAGAATACGGCTGGCGACCAGCGTATCGGTCGGCGAATCAAAGGCCGCCGCCATCTCCACACGCGCTTCCGACGCTTCCATGAGCCGCGTGTGCTTATATGCATGAGTAACCATGCTTCTCCCCACGGTTGCTAAGCGTTTTCCGCGCGGCGAGTTATGTCGCAAGTCGGCGACGGGCGCAACCCGTGGAGACCCTTAGAGTGGGCTAAGGAATTTTCCGAGAGGCCGCGGTGAGTGAATCAGCATCGTCGTTCCGCTAGAGTAGCGCGGCACAATACTCGCGCACATAAGGGGCGCGGGCGGCTGCATTGCCGCCCCACACTCCGTCAGGGGACAGCCATGCGAAAAATGTCAGGTGTCGCCGGTACGTTACTTGCCGTCCCGGGGATGCTCGCAGCACTGCTCGCCGTCAGCGGCTCAGCGCTGGCGGGACAGGGGAGTCGGGGTCCGGCATCTCCACCCGATCAGCCAGGACCGTATTCGATTGGTCACACAACCGTCGTCATTACCGACACTGCCCGCAATCCCGACGGCTCCACACCGGTGACGAGCTCGGGGCGGCCGCTGTATCTGCACATCTGGTATCCGACGTCGCAGGCGACGACACAACACATCCGCTATACCTGGAATAACCCCGTATACAATGCCAATCCTGGCGGCGCGGTCTACCCGGGCTTCCCCGATGTGCCCGCGCTGAGCTTCACCGGGAGCTTGTCCTCCCACCCCGTGGCGGGGGGCGCACCGCTCGCGAGCGGCAGATTTCCGCTGCTGGTTGCCACACACGGTCTGGAGGTCGCGGCCGCCAAGACCATGCCGGATACCCTGGAGACGCTCGCGAGCGACGGCTACATCGTCGTTTCCGTCGAGCACAGTGGCGACAACGACGCCTGGTTCCAGGCCGATGTCCTCGAAAGGGTCGTCGGCCTGCCGCTCGGGCCGAATCCCAGCATCCACGCCGCGGTCATTTTCCAACGTGCCAAGGACGTGAGCTTCGTCATCGGTGCCGTACTCCAGGGCGTCGTGGACAAGAAGCTCGGCACGACGTTCTCCGGACAAACCGATTCTGACAGTATCGGCGTGCTCGGTTACTCGCTCGGCGGCGAGACCAGCCTCGCGACCGTGACCGGAATCAGCGCTCAGGGACTGCCAGCGGATCGGCGCATCAAGGCGGCCTTCATGGGTGCCGGCAGTAACTATGGCCTGCTTCTCAACTCGACGGATTACGCCAATGCCGACATTCCGCTGATGTTCCTCGGCAATGACACCGGCATTGCGTACGAGAACTTCAATTCTTTCACTCACAGCCACCCCAAATACCTGGTCGACATCGCCGGCTTCAATCATCACACCGGTGGCTATCAGACGAGCTGGTGCCAGGATTTTCACAACTCGATGATTGCCGTGAACCCGGCGGTGTTTCCGCAGGCTTTCATCAACCCTGCGCCGCTCAGCCCGACCGACATCGCCAACTACCTGTTCGACGCGACGTTCTATTTCAGCTACACCGGCCCGAGGGAACTCGGGATTTACAACTTCTGCGAGCCTTCCGCCTTCGACGGCATCAGCGACGCCCAACTGACGGCGGTGCTGTTCGGTAGTCCGCCGATCCTCGCCGCCAAGAGTGAACTGCAAGCGTCGATGCCGCTCGCGCCGGAGCTCGCCATCGCCAGGGTGGCGCGCCTGACGACCTCGTACGCAGTGTCCTTTTTCAACACCACGCTGAAGCACGACGACCGTTACGCGGGTCTCCTGAGCGATTCCGCCGACAATCGGCAATCAGATCCGCTGGTGCATCTGATCAGCAATTGCGAGCAGGCCAAGGCTCATCCGATCGATCTGCATGCCAATGACCGCATCACTTTCGTGCCGGTCGGCGACGATGGCTACAAGGTGAGTGTGACTTCCGCAGCAACTTTGCTCGACCAGGGATCGACCAAGCTGAGTGTTGCAGGTGGGGCCAGCGCGTACCTCAGCTATCCCGGATTCTCCTTCCCCGTGCCTGGCATGTCGGAGCCGATCAGTGCGCTGATCGTCAACGAACACGGCGCCATCACCTCCAGGACCTCGGCGGACTACCCGGCGGTCGACGACAACGGCTCTCCCTGGTACATGAAAGGTCAACTGCTGCTCACCAACCGCTTCACGATCGGCGCTTTGATGAAGGATCTGGACAGCACCGCGGCGGCTACCGGCGGCGGGGTGTTCGCATACTTCGATGCCGCCAACGGCCGCGTGGTCGTGACGTATAGCGGCGTACCGGCGAGCGGTACGACGCAAGCGAACACTCTGCAGGTTGTCATCTACAGCAGCGGCAAGATCGAACTGAATGTGGGCGCGCTGGCCGCAACCGGGCCGATCTACGCTCCCGGGATTCTCGGCACGGTGGGCATTGCTTCGGGACGGACCAAGGCGCGGGATCTGCGGAAAACGAGACCCATCGACTTCAGCGGACTCCGAGACGCTGCGGCGGTGTTCGTGCCTTTCGGGCGCGACGGCGCCATCTACGAGCAGTGCTACCTCGGTACGGACGCGTCCTGTCGCGGCGCAAGTGGCGACGATGACGGCGATCCGAGCGAGTGAAGCTTAATGGTTCCCCGCGGCGCCGTTGGAGGCGCCGCGCGGATCCCTCGTCGGCCGGTGCGCGTTAGTTCTATTTGAGCGTTTTGTTGGCCTCATCGAGCGCATCACGCAACTGCGAGGCCCACCTGGCGATTATCCGATCAGCTGCCGCCATGTTTGAGACGCTCGAGGTCACCTGGAAGGTGCTCGTGGAAGCGCTTTGAGCATCGAGTGCGCGGGCGAGGATCTGTCCGGTATCCGAATCGCGCAGCTCCGCCACCAGCGTCATGCGCCCCGGGTCGGCCGTGTACGTGTAGGAGCGGCCGGCCGTGGGCTTGTCCGGGGCTGCAATATAGAGGTCGACGATGAGCGGTGTCAGGTCGAGCACATCGTCACCGGCCTCATTTACTACCTTGTAACCGCCGTCGGCGAGCTCCTTGGTGAAGGTCTTGGCGAACTGGTCGGCGAGCGCGTTCTTTATCTTCTCGAAGTCGTCCTTGGTGAGGCGCTGACCCATGGTGCGACTGTCATTCGGTTTCCAGTTCTTATCGAAGGCAACCTGCAGGCGCTCGAGTCGCACGCTCTTGTAGCCGCTCAGAGAAGCGCCGGGACGCACGTAGAGCCGGTCGATCCGCTTGCTCGGTGTCAGCTGGAGGCCGTCCCACTCTTTCGGCGCCTCGGCGGCGGCCGCGGCGGCGCAGCACAGCAAGCCGAGTGTGAACGCGAGTGGAATTCTCGAAACGAACGTGGTGCGCATGCTCTGACCTCGCTGTTTGTCGGTAATCGGTATACTGCGAGGATACCTCCCAATACTAGTTTATCAGGGGCCAATGGCGCTGCCAGCGCTGCAAACGAACAACCTTCACGCGCGGCCGCGCTAGCGATTCCGGTCATCTCGGCGTTCCCGTCGGTAGTGACAGTCGGCAATCATAAAGGAGAAGAAACCATGAACCCTGCGCGTGCGGCAGTCCTCGTCATCGGGATGGCTCTGTCAGCAGCTGCGGCGGCAGCGGATCTCGACGGCTCGAAACCCCTGCTATGCACCGGACTCGCGGGCTACGATTGCCATCCGGGCAAGGCCGTGTGCAGCGTGCTCAAGCCCGAACTCAAGGTCACTCCACAGCTGCAGATCGATATGGCAGGCAAGACCATCAAGACGCCCTACCGGACCGATCGGTTGCCGATTCAGAACACCGTCGTAAACGATGAGCAGTTGCAACTGCAGGGCACGTCGCTCAAGTTTGCGTGGAGCGCGGTCGTCAACCGCAGCACCGGCAAAATGACCGTGACGATTGCCGACCGCGAAGGCGCTTACGTGATCTTTGGTCAATGCAAGATAGCCGACGGCACCTGACAGCCGCCGTCCGCGGAGCCGCTTTGGAGTTTGCCCGCCAGGGCGTCATCCCGTCGCCCGGCGTCGTCACGTCACTACAGGCGCCGGGCGTGCGCTTGACGTAGGCGAGCGCCTCGGCATCGCTGCCTGTGACCAGCGGCGGATTGATGCCGTCGCGAAAGGACTTCTTGGTCCAGGTGATCGAGTACTTGGCAGAGTCCATCTTCAGGACCTTTTCGAGAAACACCGCCTGTGCCGCGCTGTTATCGATCGGGACGAGTTTCAGGGCGCCGGCGAACTGCTTCTCCCCGAGGAACAGATCGTGCACGTCGGCCAGGGTGAGCGGCGCGCGCGGGTCGCAAATCACGAACAGATCGTCAGCGCGCGCCAAAGCCCCGCCGGCGCACAGCACGGCGAGCAGCAGGAGCTTGGAGGCACGCTTAAGCATCTGCCGGCGCTCGGCGATCAGAAGCGGATCGCGTACTGGATAAGGGCTTCGTCGTAGCTGCTGATGATCCTGTCGGCGGGGACAGCGCAATGCGCAGTGCTACCTCTGCGTACGTTACAGCTCTGAGGCTTCGTCGACGCGTACCAGCGCACCTTGCTCATCGAAGAGCAAAATCCGCGAGTCGTGGATCACATGTTGATCCATCTTCCAGAATCCGAATCCCAGCAGGTGCGCGGTCTGTTCGACCGTCGCCGGTGTTCCGATGAGGAAGTGCCAGTTGGTGCGCATGAGATGCCGCTGCTCGCGATACTGGCGCCAGGCGATGGCATCGTCGTTTTCGGGGTCGTAGCCGATCACTACGAACTCGGCGCTCGCGCCATACCGGTCGTAATCGTGCTGCAGCTGTTGCAGGCGCTTCATGGTGAGCGGACAGACGCGGTGACAGGTGGCGTACGCCATGGTCAGCACCACGGCGTGACCCTGCAGCGTGCGCAGCGAGAAGGGCTGACCATGGTCATCCACCCAGGCGGCTGGCAGCGCCGCCAGGCCCAGTGGTGCGGCGAAAACGGCGTGTGCGCCGAGGAGCGCGCACAGCAGCACCCGCAGCAGCGCACGCTGTGCACGTGTGGCGTAGCGCCTCTCGGGCGCGCGCGCCGCAGCTGCGCGCCGCTGCGGTCGGAAGGCTGGTCAACATTTGTGCACATGCCGGATGGAGGCAGATCTCAGTTCGAAGAAGCGGCGAGCGTCGTGAAGTAGGTCTCGAGGATCTGGCGGTCGGCGTCGGGGAGATTCAGCCCGAGCGGCATGTGCTGCGGGCCAGCCGTGGGCGACAGACGAAACAGGATTTCGTCGAGTAACGTTCCGTGAGCCGCCGATCGCGTGCGCAGCTGTTGGGTGAGCTGGACTGGATCAGAGAAGGGCACTGGAGGCGCGACGCCACTCTCGTGACAGCTGACGCACAATTGCAGCGCGGACGGGCGGTCGAGAGGAGTGGCTGGGGTCGAGGCGACAGAGCCCGCGACCGCGTCAGCCCCCCTTGCGGTCGGTGCGGGCTCAGCCGCGGCGACTTCAGGCTCGTTGCGCGACGGGCTCAACGCAGCGATGCTGCGACGTTGCAGGTAGCTGCAGTAACGTTCATCGCCCTGGGCACTCGCCGCAAGCAGTAAGTCGCGTACGGTGGAGTCATGCGCAGCCATCTCTGCGAATAGTGACTCCCGCAGCGGCCGACCCCCCAGAGGCGGTTGGCTGAAATCGTAGCTGCCCCGTTCGAGCGCCAGCGTCCACGCGCGCGTTGGCAGGCCCAGGGCAGTTTCGGCCACGAAACGCACGGCTAGCCAGGCGTTGTCGACCGACACGCCATCGGACCCGAGTGGCGCGCCGCCGCCGCGCGCCCGCGCGGCCTTGAATCGCGCCTGGCGCACATTGGCTGCCGCAGTATCTCCGGCGAAGCGCTCGAAAGCAGCGCGCTGACTGCGCCAGAGTGCAGCCGGGTAGAAGCCCGCAAGCTGCCCGCAGGCGTTGTCGGCGACCCCCAGCAGTGCATATCGATAAGTGGAAAACGCCGGCTGCTGCGCCAACCGCCGCGCGATCGCCTGTGACTGCAGACGACTCAAACTGCCCGCCAGCTCGGCATTCGGCGGCTCGGCGGCGAGACCGCTGTAATCGCTCAGCGCACTGGCGCGGAAGGTTTTCGGGTCGGCGAAGCGCCGCGCGCCGAGCAGGTAACGATAGCGCGCGTGCGTCGACTGCGTGGCGAGAAATCTGGACAAACCGGCGCTCTCCCCCGCAGACAGGCTGGCGCGATAACGCTCGCCGTAGGCGCCTGGCCACAGTGGCAGTGTGTCCCATACCGGCTGCGCTGGTGTGCCATGGCAGCGCGCGCAGCGCCGCGGATTCGGCTCGGACACGACCACTGTGCCTGGCTCCGCCGACGGCACCGCGAACAGCAGCTCGCGCAGTCGGAACTGCTTCGTCTGATCGTCGAACTCCATGGTCTCGACGGTATTGAACCCCCGCTGAGCCGGATTGCCGTTGAAAGTGACGATGAAGCGCGCGTCGGGTCCGAAAAGGATCACCCGGGGATTGTCGAAACTGGCGCTCTGGAGGCTGCGGCTCTCGAACATCAAGGCGTAGTGAGTGCGCTGCGCCGCCGGCAGCGCCGCGAGCAGCCGCTCGACGCTGTCGATGTGTTCGCGCTGCAGGAGCGACTGCAGAGAGGCGAAGTCGAAGGCCGCAGGCTGCCCCGAGGACACAGCCCAGAGTGCGGTGCCGATGAGTGAGCAGAGGGTACGGCGCACGGTGGTTGGAGGGCAACGGCGGGCGTGGGTTGCCCAACACTACACCCTGTTAGTCACGAGGTCACGTTATGGAATTGTTGCGCTTTGTTCTAAGGCAAAGCGTGATCCGTATCGCGTCTCGCGGGCAGCCGACATGTTATCTGGCGAGTGTCGTCATGAGCGATCTGGCCGTAGCGGACGTGCCGGGCGTGTGACGTGACGTACAGTGGGATTCTTATGTCCTTGGTCGGCCGTCCGGGGCGGGCAGTCGTGCGCACTAGCGTGCGCGCGCGGCACTGCGACGCGAGAATTCGATGAAGAGATCAACCGATCGGTTGATTGCTCTGCAATTCCTGGCCGTGGCCGTACCCATCGCGTTCGTGCTGCTGGCCCAAATGCTGGCCGACGCGCGCCGCGCCGGCGCGCTGCAACATTCGGGGCTGCGACCAGTATCAGGGCTATTGTTTCAGTCCGGCCGTCCCTGCACCACAGTTCGCAGGGCTCCTCCGCGAGGCACGACAGAAGTCCGATGCGGCGGCAGATGAGAGTACCGAACGAACCCACAGCAAACTCGCGGCTTTGCAGGTCGACAAATAGCCGCGGCGCGGCGTTTTCGAAATCTGTGATTGGGTACAGCCGCTAGCCAGTCATCCGGCGTGCCCGACGGGCGTTTCCGTCCAAAGAGCGTGATTGCAGGGCCACCCGGCCTTGGGACGGCTTCGATAGATGCAGATGAGGACGATGACGACGATGAGCGCAATCAGCGCCGCGCGCGCGATAGCCGACTCAGGGCGCGGCCGGCAGTGGGGTGTGCTGTTGGTGATCTGCGGCCTCGTGGCCGCCCCCGCCGCGCTCGCCGATGCGCTTGCCGCGGTGCAGGTGCTGCGTGCCGGAGGGTGCGGCGGCGTTCTGCCGGCAGCCCGGGCGCTGCGGCGTGACATACAGCTGGAGCGGGCAGCTGCGGAGTGGGCCGGCGGCGAATCGTTGCAAGTGGCGGCCGGACATAGCGGCTACGGCAGCGGCTCGTTCGCCGGGTTGCACGTCAGCGGCTCAAACGACGCGATCTTTCAGCTCATCCGCCGCTCCGAGTGTTCCACTGTAATGGACCTCGGTCTGAGGGACGTTGGCGTGTATCAGCGGGGCTCAGAGGCCTGGATCGTGCTCGCGCCGACAACGATGCGGATCGGCCCGCAGCCGGTGACGTCCCCGCCGCCTCGGGCGACCCTGCCGGACCGACAATCGGCGTGGGCGGCGCCACCGCGCGAACCCGTTCCGCCCCCCGCTGCGACGCCCTGGATGGCCACGCGCGCGCTGCAGCTGGTGAATGATGTGCGGACTCACGGCGCCCGTTGCGGTGCGCGTCAATTTGCGCCCGCGCCCCCGCTCGCACTCTCGGGCGCGCTCAGCGGCGTGGCATTCGGTCACGCCAACGACATGGCCGAGCACAACTATTTCGAGCATCAGGACCTCACCGGGCAGTCGCCGGCCGACCGCGTCCGGGCGGTCGGCTACCGCGAGAAGCTCGTGGGCGAGAACATCGCCTACGGCCCTCAGTCGATCGAAGACGTGGTGCAGGGCTGGCTCGACAGCCCCGGTCACTGCGAGAACATCATGGACCCGAGGTTCGTCGAGATGGGCATCGCGTATGCTTCGGGTCGCGTCACGCGGCGCGGCTTGTACTGGGTTCAGGTGCTCGCAGAGCCGCGCGCATAGCGCACCCTGCCGGCGATCGCCCCGCGAGCCGCCGGACCCCAGTCCCAACACCTTTCGCTACGGGGTCTTGAGCGCTGCGGCGCCGGCCTTGCAGACGACCTCGTCCTGCGAGCCCGCGCCCCCGGAACAGCCGATCGCGCCGATGAGCCGACCACCGTCGAGCAGCGGTATGCCCCCGCGCGAGGCGATGACGCCGTCGAGCGTCATGACGTACTGATAGCCGTTCAGCTGAATCGCGTTCTCCCACGCTTTCGTCTCACGCCGGAACGTCGCCGCCGCGCGTGCCTTATGCTCGGCGATCTGAATCGAGGCGAGCTGCGCGCCGTCCATTCGCTCGAAGGCGACCAGGTTGCCGCCGGAATCCACCACCGCGACGTTCAACTTCCAGTCGTGTCGCTTTGCCTCGGCAATCGCGGCGGCAATGAGCGCGCTGGCGCGCTCGAGCGAAATTGGCGGCCCGTAGGGAATGTCGAACGGCATCTTGTCCGGAACGGCATCGAGTGGATTTGCCGCCGGTGCCTGTTGCCCCGGCGCCGCGGGCGCAGCGAGCGTCATCGACCCGACGGCAGCGAGCAGGGCGGGGATCCGAGTGAGTCGCGTGAACATTTTGCTGCTCCCGTGAGAGCCCTGAGGTCAACGTGTCCGCATTCAGGGCGTTCGACTAGAGCGGAAGCGTACGCCGTCGGCGCGCGGGCTGCTTTGCTAAAATCGGCCCCGCAGCGTCGCGCCGCCGCCGGTGCACTCTCCAGGAGGCATTATGGAATTCTCCAAGGAACCCTGTCGGGCGCTCGCGCTGCTGCTGATCATGACAGCTGCGTTGCCGGCCGTGGCGCAACAGCAGCCGTATCCACAGCAGCCTTATCCGCCGCCGCAGTACCCACAGCAGCCTTATCCGCCGCCGCAGTACCCACAGCAGCAGTATCCCCAACAGCAATACCCACAGCAGCAGTATCCGCAGCAGCAGTATCCGCAACAGCAGTACCCGCCGCAGTCGTATCCGCCGCAGTCCTACCCGCAGCAGCCGACTGCGCCGCAACCTTACGCACCACCATCGTATCCCCCGCCGCCGCAGCCGTATCCACCGGCGCAGTATCCGCCGCCCTATGCGCAGCCGCCCGACCCCCAACACCCGGCTGCGGTGTGGACTCCGAAGGAGCTGCGGTTCGTGTACATGGGCTTCACCGCGACATACTCCTGCGACGGCTTGCGTGACAGAGTGCGGGAGATCCTGCTGACGCTCGGGGCGCGCAAGGACCTGGAGGTGCGCCAGTCTCCGTGCTCAGCGCCGTTCGGCACACCGGAGCCATTCCCGGGTGTCATGATCAAGATGAACGTCTTGACACCGGCAGCTGCGACGACACCGGCCGGGACCGCGACCGTCCTGGCGCACTGGAAGAAGGTGGATCTCACGGCTTCACAGGAAGCTCTCAGGGCGGCGGGGGAGTGTGAGCTGATCGAGCAGATCAAGCAGAGCGTGTTGCCGCTCTTCACGGTCCGCAATGTCGAGTACAAGTCAACCTGCGTTCCGCACCAGCTGACACCTGGCGGAACGCAGCTGCGGGCCGAGGTGTTGGTCCCCGACGAGCCGCCACCCAACTCGCCGCCGGTGGCGGCATCCGGCCGATAACGTGCCGGGAGAGCATGCCGCCGGGCGGGCCACACGAAAATTGCCGCTTGCGCTCGCAGCGCTCCTGTCGGCGGCTCTCCTCATCAACTACGTCGATCGCGGCACCGTCTCCACGGCGGCGCCGCTCCTCGAGCGGGAGCTCGGTCTCACACCGAGTGAGCTCGGCTGGGTTCTGGCGGCCTTCTTCTGGGCCTACGTGCCGGCACAACCACTCATGGGCTGGCTGGTCGACCGGGTGGGCGCCGCGCGCGTGCTCACGGCAGGATTCACCCTCTGGTCGGTGGCGACTGTCCTGACGGGCTTGTCTGCCGGAGTGGTCACCCTGGTGGCCGCGCGGCTGCTGATGGGAGTGGGAGAGTCGGTGACCTACCCGAGCGCGCTCGCGCTCCTCGCGCAGCGCGTCTCGGACCGCCACCGGGCGCGCGCCACGAGCATCCTGCAGCTCGGCGGTGTCGTGGGTCCCGCACTCGGCACCTTTCTCGGCGGGCTCATCATGGTGCGCTACGGCTGGCGGGCGATGTTCATCGGCTTGGGTCTCGCTTCGCTCCTGTGGCTCGTACCCTGGTTGCGTCAGACTCGAGCGACACCACCCACGGCAGCAGCGGGCGCGAGCGCCTCCAGCCCCGCGTTCGCTCAGATTCTGCGCCAGCGGGCGCTCTGGGGCGCGATGCTCGGTAACTTCTGCTCGAACTACGCCTTTTACTTCGTCTTCACATCGCTCCCCCTCTACCTGGTGCACGAGCGCGGGCTGTCACTGCTCTCGATGACACACCTGACGAGTGCCTTCTACGTGGTCGATGCGCTCAGCGTGATCAGCACGGGCTGGCTGCTCGATGCCTGGATGCGACGGGGTGCGAGCGCTGACCAGGCCTACAGGACTGCGCTCGCGCTGAGCGCGGCCGGTGTGGGACTGTGCCTCATCGCTTCGAGTCGCGCGGGTCCGACGGCTGCCGTAGTGCTGCTGCTCGCCGCCGGCGCAATGGACGGACTCAACAGTCCCTCGGTGTGCTCGCTGGTGCAGCACTTTGCGGGTCCGTTCGCGAGCGGACGCTGGATGGGCGTGCAGAACGCGGCGTCGAATGTCGCCGGCATGGTCGCACCGGTGGCGAGCGGGTATCTCGTCGAGGCGACCGGGCACTACACCGCCGCGCTGTGGCTGGCGGGCGGCATCGCCGTCACGGGGCTGCTCGCCTGGCTCGTCATCGTGCCACCGGTGGAGCCGGTGAGCTGGGGTGTCAGAACAGCGAGGCCCGTGCCCGTTCCTGGTCTTTAAGGATGTCGCGCGCCGACAGCAGCAGGTGCACGGTGGCCCAGAATCCCGTCGGCACGAGACACAACATCGCCAGCCGCAGCGCATCGGTATTAGAGAGGTGATAGGCGCGCGCGAACCAGTCGTTGAGCGCGCCGATCAGCGGCGGCGCGATGACGAGATTGCCGAAGTTGGCCAGAAACAGCACCGTGGCACAGAACATCGCGCGCATGCGGCACGGCGCGAGATTGTTGAGCAGCCCGAACCCGGGGCCAATGTAAAAATAGATCGCAGGGATGAAGATCCAGAGCATCGCCTTGGCCACGCCAAGGTCGCGGGTGTAGTAGACGACGCCCGAGGCCACCGTTGCGATGCCGATGCCGGCGGCGAGTACCCACACGATGCGGCGCGCGTCGATCATGGTGCCACGCGCCATGAGCCAACCGGTCGCGAGGGTGGCGATGCCGCCGCCCCAGAGGTGCATGTTCTGCGTCACCGCGGACGCTTCACCCACACTCAAGTGATAGGTGCGCTGCAGAAACGCCGGGGTCCAGTACATCAGCCCCCAGCCCCACAGCGCGCAGATGGCCGTACCCATGATCACGTGCATCGCCGAGCGCTGCTGCCACAGGAAGCGCGCCGTGGCGCGCACTGAGGGCGCGAGCCCCGCGGCGCCGCTGTCGAGACAGCCGCGCTGCGGCTCGCGCACCGTCAGCCAGACACCGACGCCGGCCAGCACGCCCGGAACCCCGAGCGCATAGAACGCCGCGCGCCAGCCATGGCGGTCGGCGATGAAACCGGCCACGGTGTAGCCGAGCCAGGCACCGATCGGCGCACCGAGCGAGAAAACCGTCAGCGCCATGGCGCGCCGGGTGGCGGGAAAGTAGTCCGAGAGGAGCGAGTTTGCCCCTGGAGTGCCGCCGGCTTCGCCGACAGTGACCCCGACGCGTGCCAGGAAGAACTCGAAGGGAGTGCGCGCGAGCCCGCACACCGCGGTCATCGCCGACCACAGCACCAGGCACGCGGCGACGATCTTGCGGCGGTTATACCGGTCGATGAGCCACGACAAGGGAAACCCGAGGACGATGTAGAACAAGCCGAATGCGAAGCCGGTGAGCAACGCCACACCGAGATTGGTGAGGTGCAGCTCGATGCGGATCGGCTCGAGCACCGTCGACACGACGTAGCGATCGGCGATACTGAGCGTGTACACGAGACACATCATGATGAGCACGTACCAGCGCTCTGCCAACGAGGCCGACTGCGGCTCCTCCCGCAGGACGGAAGTGGCTGAAGCGACGCTCGGTTGCAGTTCGCTCATTGCGCTCGTGCCTCGTACGCCGGGTCCGGCGCTCGGTTACGCTGCAGGTTACGCCTGCCTCGAGCGGCTGTCCTGCAGAATGAGATCGGCGGCCTTCTCGGCCACCATCAACACGGGCGTGTTGGTGTTGCCGGAGGTGATATTGGGGAACACCGACGCATCGACCACGCGTAAGCCAGCGACACCGAACACGCGCAGCCGCGCATCCACCACCGCGCCGCGCGGATCCGGCCCCATCGGGCAGGTGCAGCTCGCATGGAACACCGAGCCGGCACGGTGGCGGAAGTCGGCCAGCATCTCGCTGTCGGATTGCTTCTCGGCGCCGGGCTCGCGCTCGCTCGCGACCACCGCTGCAAGTGGCTCCGTAGCGGCGATGCGCCGCACGACCCGCGCGCCGTCGAACACGTCCTGCACGTCGGCCGCGGTCGACAGCGAGTTCGGCACGATCGCCGGCGGACTGAATGGATCGGGCGTGCGGATGTGAATGCTGCCGCGGCTCGTCGGCCGGCAGGTGTTGAACGACATGAGGAACCCGGGATACGGATCAGGGTTGAGCAGGCGCCGCCTGGGCCCTGCGGTCGTGGTGCTGTAGCTTGCCGGGTTGAAATAAATGTGCAGGTTCGGGCGGGCGAGCCCCGGGCGGCCGCGCAGGAACGCGCCGGCCTGATTGACGCTCATCGCGAGCGGCCCGCGGCGCGTCAGTGCATAGCGCAGCGCCGCTTTGACCTTGCCGAGGAACGGTGCGAGCTCGTCGTTGAGCGTCGGCACGCGCGAGCGAAAGAAATAGGACACCGCAAGATGGTCCTGCAAGCCGTTGCCGACGGCCGGGGAGTCGACGACCACCGGAATGTTGAATTGCTGCAGCAGCTTCCCGGCGCCAATGCCGGAGAGCTCGAGCAGCTGCGGCGAGTTGACTGCGCCGCCGGCGAGCAACACCTCGCGCTGCGCCTGCGCCACCCGGCGCTCGCCGCCGCGCCGGTATTCCACGCCGCTGGCGCGCCCGCCCGTGAACAGCACGCGCGTCGCCTGCGAGCGCAGCTGCACCGTGAGATTGGCACGGCGCATCGCCGGACGCACGTAGGCGCTCGCGCCCGAGACGCGCCAGCCGTCCTTGATGTTCACCTGCCACAGCCCCACGCCCTCGGATTGCGCTGCGTTGAAATCGGCCGTCTCGACCACGCCGATCCGCACGCAGGCGTCGATGAACCGCCGGCAGATCGGATGAACGCTCGCCGACACATCGCTCACATGCCACGGGCCGCCCGCTCCGTGGAACTCCGAGGGTCCGAGCGGATGGTCCTCGAGCTTCTTGAAGTAGGGGAGCACCTCGGCCCACGACCAGCCGGGGTTGCCGGCGGCGCGCCAGTCGTCGAAATCCGCCGGCTGGCCACGCACATAAATCATCGCGTTGAGGCAGCTCGATCCACCGAGCACTCTGCCGCGTGGCCAGAAGGCGGCGCGATTATCGAGCCCCGGATCCGGCTGCGCCTCGTACATCCAGTTGAAGCGCGGATCGTGGAACGTGCGCGCGTAACCGATCGGCACCTGGATCCACGGCGAACGGTCGGAGCCGCCGGCCTCGAGCAGCAGCACGCGATGCTCGCCGCTGGCGGTCAGTCGGTTGGCGAGCACGCACCCGGCCGTGCCCGCGCCCACGACGATGTAGTCATAGTCGGTCATCTGGTATAAGCACTCGCGAAAGCCATCGCGCCATGAAACTCACCGACATCCGCACCTTCGTCGCTGGCAACCCAGCGCCCGGCAACGGCGGGCGCTACTTCGTGTTCGTGAAGCTCACCACCGACGGCAACGTTCACGGTGTCGGGGAAGCGTACTGCGTACCGTTCCACCCGCAGTTGGTCGAGCGCATGCTGGTGGATGTCTTCGAGCGTTATCTCAGGGACGAAGACCCGCATGATATCGAGCGCATCTGGCGGCGGGTATACTCGGCCGGCTACACCCAGCATCCGGATCTGTCGCTCGCGGCGGTGTTGAGCGCTCTCGAGATGGCGTGCTGGGACATCATCGGCAAGGAAGCCGACCAGCCGGTGTACAAACTCCTCGGCGGCCGGGTGCACGAACGGCTGCGCTCCTACACCTACATCTACGCGCGCCCCGGCGACCGCACCGACGTCTATCAGGACCCCGACCTCGCGGCCGAGCGCGCCGTGGAGTACGTCGCGCAGGGCTTCACCGCGCTCAAGTTCGATCCGGCCGGCCCTTACTCGGCTTTCGACGGCCGGCAGCTGTCGCTCGAGGCACTCGAGCTGTGCGAGCGCTTCATGCGGCAATTGCGCGCCGCGGTCGGCGCCAGGGCGGATCTGCTCTTCGGCACCCACGGACAAATGACCGCCGCGGGGGCTATTCGCCTGGCACGCCGACTCGAGCCGTACGATCCGCTGTGGTTCGAGGAGCCGGTACCGCCCGATGCGCCCGAGGAAATGGCGCGCGTGGCACGGGCGACCTCCATCCCGATTGCGGCCGGCGAGCGTCTCGCGACCAAGTACGACTTTGCCCGTCTGCTGCGCGTCGGCGGGGCGGCCATATTGCAGATGAACCTCGGCCGCGTCGGCGGGATTCTCGAGGCCAAGAAGATCGCGGCGCTCGCCGAGGTGCAGCACGTACAGCTCGCGCCGCACCTCTACAACGGCCCGGTCGCCGGCGCCGCCAACATCCAGCTCGCCACCTGCAGCCCGAACTTCCTCATCCTGGAGGGTATTGAGCGCTGGCAGGGCTTTCATGCGGACGTGCTCGTCAAGCCCATCCGCTGGGAGGCCGGGTACGTCATTCCCCCGACCGAGCCGGGGCTCGGAGTCGAGCTCGATGAGGGGGTCATCGCGAAACATCCGTACCGCGGCAACATGCTGCACCTGGAGATGGCCGGAAAGCCCCTGGGCTGAGGTCGCGCTTCTTAAGCTTCCACATCCTCCCGATCCGGCCCAGCCGAGAAATTGAATAGGCCCATCGAAAAGCGGCATTACGGGCGGTGGCAGGCGAGTCCGACACCCCTGTTTAGATCGAGCGCGCCCCGGTACAGTGCGCTCCCGCACTTCGATCGACACATCACGGACGGAGACTCCATGGCAACCAAGGCGAAAGCCAGGTCGACTGGCCGCAAGACCCGCCGTACCCGTATCCAGGCTCGCCCGGCTCGGGGCGGCGGCAATGGGCACTCCACCAAGCGTGAGGCCAACGAGCGCGATCTGCTCGGCCGGCTGCAGCAGGGTGCCGTGGTCTGCGCTGAAGGCTACGTGTTCGAGCTCGAGCGGCGCGGTTACCTGCAGGCCGGGGCGTTCGTGCCCGAGGTGCTGCTCGAGCACCCCGAGGTGGTCGAGCAGCTGCACATGGATTTCGTGCACGCCGGCTCGGACGTGACCGAGGCCCTGACCTACTACGTCCACCGCGAGAAGCTGCGCGTCATCGGGCGCGAGAAGGACCTGGTGCCGATGAATCGCGCGGCGCTCGCGATCGCGAAGAAAGTGGCGCGCCGCACCGGCACACTGTTCGCCGGCGACCTGTGCAACACCAACATCTACGACCCTACCGACAAACAGGCGATCAGGGAGGTCGAGCGCATTTTCGATGAGCAGGTCGGGTGGGCGACCGAGGCGGGCGTCGATTATTTCGTCGCCGAGACGCTCGGCTGGACGGGCGAGGCACTGCTGGCGCTCGAGGCGATCCGCCGGCACTCGAAGGCTCCGGTCGTGGTGACCTTCGCCATGCACCGCGAGGAGCTGACTCGCGACGGTCACAGTCCCGCCGAGGCCTGCCAGCGCCTCGAGGCGGCCGGTGCCGACGTCGTCGGACTCAACTGTCATCGAGGCCCCGTGACCATGATGCCGCTCATCCGGCAGATCCGGGCGGCGGTAAAGTGTCACGTGGCAGCGCTGCCGGTGCCGTACCGCACGGTGCCGGCGCAGCCGTCCTTCATGGCGCTCACCGATCCGTGCTGTGGCAATCAACGCGCCTTCCCCGTCGCGCTCGATCCGTTCGTCTGCACCCGTGAGGAGATCGCCGACTTCGGACGCATCGCCTTCTCGCTCGGCGTGCGCTATCTCGGTGTCTGTTGTGGCGCGGGGCCGCATCACATCCGCGCGCTCGCCGAGAGCGTCGGTCGGCACCCGCCTGCGAGTCGCTACAGCGTCGACATGTCCAAGCACGCTTTCTTCGGCACCGACAAGATGATCCGCAAGATCCAGACCGCATATCGGGACAAGGCTTAAGCGCTCAGCGTGAAGTATTCTGCGCTCGCGCTGCTGCGGGGCGCGCTCGCCGGGCACCGTACCTGGACGCCGGCGTGGCGCTCGCCCGAGCCCAAGGCGGCCTATGACGTCGTGATCATCGGCGGCGGCGGCCACGGGCTCGCCACCGCCTACTATCTGGCGAAGAACCACGGCATCCGCGACGTCGCGGTGGTCGAGCGCGGTTGGCTCGGCGGCGGTAACACCGGACGCAACACCACCGTGGTGCGCTCCAACTATCTATACCCCGAGAGCGCACGCCTGTACGACTTCTCGCTCAAGCTCTACGAGGGTCTGTCGCGCGAGCTCAACTTCAACATCATGTTGAGCCAGCGCAGCCACGTAATGCTCGCGCACAGCCGGCACGACCTCGAGTCGATCGCGCGTTGGGCCAGCGCCATGCACATGCACGGCATTGAATCGGAGCTGCTCACGCGCGCGCAGGTCGGCGAGCTGCTGCCGGCGCTCGACCTGTCGCCAGCGGCGCGTTTCCCGGTGCTCGGCGGCTTGCGACAGCGGCGTGCAGGCACTGCGCGGCACGACGCCGTGGCCTGGGGCTATGCGCGCGCTGCCGATGCGTTGGGCGTCGATATCCTGCAGAACTGCGAGGTCACCGGCTTCGAGACCGGAGCGGGCGGGGAGGTGACGGGCGTCGAGACCAGCCGCGGCCGACTGCGCGCCGGACGCATCGGCATCGCCGTCGCCGGACACAGCTCGGTGCTCGCCAGGCTCGCCGGGTTTCGTCTTCCGGTCACGAGCTACGCGCTGCAGGCGATGGTGACCGAGCCCCTCAAACCGCGACTCGACACGGTCGTGATCTCTCCGGGTACCGGCGCCTATGTGAGTCAGTCCGACAAGGGCGAGATCGTGATCGGTGGCGGCCTCGATCTATTTGCCTCCTACGCCCAACGCGGCAGCTTCGCCGTGCTGCAGAGCGTGGTGGCCGCCACCCTCGCGATGTTTCCCTCCTTCAGCCGCCTGCGTCTGCTGCGGCACTGGGCGGGAATTGTCGACGTGGTGCACGACTCGAGCCCGATCATCGGGCCGACCCCGGCGCCCGGGCTCTACATCAATTGCGGTTGGGGTACCGGCGGTTTCAAGGCGATCCCCGCCGGCGGCTGGCTGCTCGCGCATGCGCTCGCCACCGGGCGCAGCCACGAGCTCGCGGAGCCCTTTCAGCTCGAGCGCTTCACGACCGGCCGGCTGATCGATGAGGCGGCGGCGTCGGGGATTGCGCACTGAGTGAGGGGGCAGACGCATGATGCAACTCGAGTGTCCATGGTGCGGGCCGCGTGATGAAAACGAATTCGCGTGCGGCGGCACCACCCACAGCGCGCGCCCGGAGCTCGCGGCCAGCGATGCCGAGTGGGGCGAGTACCTCTTTTTTCGCGACAATCCCAAGGGACTGCACCTCGAGCGCTGGCGGCACACCTACGGCTGCGGCCTGTGGTTCAACGTCGCGCGCCACACGGTGACGCACGAAGTGTTGGCGGTGTATCCCATGACCGCATCTCCACCGCCGCTCGGCTGAGGGGGGCGGGAAGTGGCGAGCCATCGGCTGAGTGCACCGGCGGGCGCGTGGATCGATCGCGCGCGCGCCGTGTCCTTCACCTTCAACGGCCGGCGCCTGCACGGTTTCCGCGGCGATAGCCTCGCCTCGGCGCTGCTCGCCAACGGCGTGCGCCTGGTGGGTCGCAGCTTCAAGCTTCATCGACCGCGTGGCATCTGGTCGTGCGGCGTAGAAGAGCCGTGCGCGCTGGTCGATGTCGGCGAAGGCGCGCGCCGCACACCGAACGTGCGCGCGACCCTGCTCGAGCTCGAAGAAGGCCTCACGGCATCGAGCGTCAACTGCTGGCCGAGCGTCGGGGTCGACGCCGGCGCACTTGCCGGCTTGTTCGCCGCGCTGCTGCCCGCGGGCTTCTACTACAAGACATTCATGTGGCCCAGCTGGCGGCTGTTCGAGCCAGCGATCCGCCGCATGGCCGGCTTCGGGCGCGCGCCGACCGAGCCGGATGCCGATCACTATGAGGAAGCCGCGGCGACGACTGACGTGCTGGTGGTCGGCGGCGGGGTCGCGGGTCTCGGCGCGGCAGCGGCGGCGGCGCGCGCCGGGGCTGACACGTCGCTCGTGACGAGCGGCACGCGTCTCGGCGGCGCGCTTTCCTGGCGAGCCGACCGCGAAGCCGAGGAGCTCGCCGCCAGCGCGCGCGAGCTCGGGGTCCGCTTCCTGACGCGCACACTCGCCTTCGGTGTCTACGATCACAACCTCGTGTGCGCCTGCGAGAGCGTCGCGCCCGAGGGCGGCGCGCGCTCGGCTGCGGGCGTGCTGCGCGAGCGCCTGTGGAAGATCCGCGCCCGCACCGTGATCGTCGCGGCGGGCGCCTTCGAGCGCCCGCTGCTGTTTCCCGACAACGACCGTCCGGGGGTCATGCTGGCCGGCGCCGCGCTCAAGTACGCCGGCGCCTACGGCGTGGCCTGCGGCCAGCGCGCGGTGATCGCCGCCAACTGCGATGCCGCCTACCCGATGGCACGCGCCCTGCGTCGGGCAGGCGTGGAGATCGTCGCCGTGGTTGACTGCCGGACGGATCCGGTCGCCGCGCGCGCCGCGGCCGAGACCAGCGGAGTGCGTGTGATCGCGGGCTCGGCCGTCACCGCCGTAGCGGGCGTGCGCTCGGTGCGCGGCTGCCGCGTCGCGCGCATCGCCGCCGAGCGGCGCAGCGGCGGACCTCGGGCAGAACAACTCGAGTGCGATTTGCTCCTCAACGCCGGGGGCTACGCCCCCGCCGTGCACCTGCACTCGCAGGCGGGCGGGGCGCTGCGCTGGATCGCGGAGGATGCAATGTTCGTTCCGGCCGGTGTGGCGCCCGGCGTGGTGAGCGTGGGTGCGTGCGCGGGAGTGTTCGACCGCGCGACGGCGCTGGCGCATGCTGCGGCGGTGGGGGAGGCGGTCGCGAAAGGCGCGCCGCCGCCAGCTGCACCGCTGGGCGGTGCCGGTAAATCGGAGGTGCTCACCCGCGTGATCGCCCTCAGCGGCAAGCACTTCGTCGATCTGCAGAACGATGTCACGATTCAGGATGTCGAGCTCGCCGCACGCGAGAACTACCGCTCGGTCGAGCACCTCAAGCGCTACACGACGACCGGCATGGGGACTGATCAGGGCAAGACCAGCAACATCAACGCGCTGCTGCTGATGGGCGATTGCACCGGCGCGGCGCCGGCACAGGTGGGAACGACGCGTTTTCGGCCACCCTTTGCGCCGGTGACTCTTGGCGCCATTGCCGGACGGCGAGTGGCGAGCCTCTACCGCCCGCTCAAGGAGCTGCCGGCGCACGCCTGGCATGCCACGCACGGGGCACTGTTCGAGACCTTCGGTGACTGGCGTCGACCGGCGGCCTACCCGTTGCCGGGCGAATCACTCGAGGCGGCCGCTCAACGCGAGGCGGCGAATGTCAGGCGCAGTGCCGGCCTCTTCGACGGCTCCCCGCTCGGCAAGCTCGAAGTCTTCGGCCCGGACGCCGCACGCTTCCTCGATCTGATGTACGTCGGCACGATGTCGACGCTGGCGATCGGGCAGGCACGCTATGGACTGCTGCTGAATGAGCACGGCACGCTGGTCGATGACGGCATCGTTGCGCGACTCGGCGACCAGCACTACTGGGTCAACACGACGACCGCCGGCGCCGAGCGCACCGCTGCCGCCTTCGAGGAATGGCTGCAATGCGAGTTCACGCAGCTCCAGGTGCTGGTGACGCCGGTGACCTCGCGCTGGGCCAACGTCACGGTCGCCGGGCCGCGTGCCTGGGATTGGCTCGCCAGGATCGGGTTCGAGCAAACGCTCGCGCCGCACAGCATGCGCCACATGACGATGCGCGAGAGTACGCACGACGGCGTGCCAGTGCGCATCCTGCGCGCGAGCTTCTCGGGCGAGCTCGGTTACGAGGTGAATCTGCCGGCCGATCACGCCAGCGCGCTCTTCAGGGAGCTGTGGGCGTACGCGGACGAGGTCGGCGCGGTGCTCTACGGCATCGAGGCGCTGCAGGTCATGCGTCTGGAGAAGGGCTACCTTCACATCGGCACCGACACCGACGGCACGACCCTCCCTCAGGACGTGGGGATGGCGCGCGGCATCGAGAGCAAGACGGCGGCGTTCGTCGGCCGCCGCTCGCTGTCGCGGCCCGTGGCGCGCGACCCCCAACGGTTGCAGCTCGTGGGACTCAAGAGTGTCGACGCGCGGCTGTTGCCGGTCGGCGCGCACATCGCAGCTCACGCACCGCCTGCGCCGATCGACGGCCGGGTCACATCGAGCTGCTTCAGCCCCGATCTCGGCTTTCCCGTGGCACTCGCGCTCCTCAGCGCGGGCGCACGCCGAACCGGCGAGCGGGTGCTCCTCTATCACCTCGGCGAGAAGTTCGAGGCGGAGGTGGTACGCACGCCCTTCGTGGACCCGGAAGGAAAGCGCGTTCATGGATAGCATCACGCCACCCCAGGCGGAGCTCGCCTGTCCGGGGCTCGACCTGCGAGTCGCGGCAGCGAGCGCCGTTGCGACGCTGCGCTACTTCGCGCGCGAAGGTGGCTTTGTGCGCGCCGTTCACGAAGCAACGGATGCGGTCCTGCCGCAGACGCTGCAGGCGTGCGAGGCGGGTGCGGGGACGATGGTGCTCGCGTGGCGCAGCCCCACCGAAACGCTGTGCGTGACGGCAGATCCCGAGCGACTCCGCGAGCTCGCGAGCCGACTCGTGGGCGAGCACGACGGTCAGCTGATCGACATGAGCGGCGGGCTCAAGGTGGTCCGGCTGCACGGCGAGCGGATCGCGGATCTCCTCTGCCGCCTCGGTGGCAGGGCATCGGTACCGCAAGTGGGCGAGGCGCGACGCAGTCGCCTCGCGGATGTGCCGGTGCTGGCGTTCTCAGTGCGCGCGGGCGACACGTGCCTCATCGTCGATCGCGGTTACCTGCCGCACCTTTTGGGGTGGTGCCGCGAGACGTTGCTCGATTTCGCCAACCCGTGAGGCGCAAGCGCGCGGCCGCATTGCGCGCGAATGGCGGCCGCCGGGTTTCACCCGGCTGCCAGCGATGGCCTGAGGCGCGCTCGCTCGAGGGCGTGCCGCCAACCGGCAATGAGCGCCGTGCGCCTTGCGGGAGTCATCGCCGGCGCATAGACCGCCGCCGTCGTCCGGCTGTCGGCGAGCGATTCGAGGCTCGGCCAGAGACCGATGGCGAGCCCGGCGAGAAATGCCGCGCCGAGAGCAGTAGTCTCGAGCTCCACCGCTCGCTCGACCCGCGCCTCGAGCATGTCGGCGAGAAACTGACAGAACCAGTCGTTTGCCGACATGCCGCCGTCGACGCGCAGCGTCTCGAGGCGGCGCGCGCCGTCGCGCCGCATGGCCTCGACCAGATCGAGCGTCTGGTAAGCGACCGATTCGAGAGCAGCGCGTGCCAGATGCGCAGCCGAGGCATCGAGCGTCAGCCCGCAGATGAGCCCGCGCGCCTCAGCGTCCCAGTGCGGCGCGCCGAGCCCCACGAAGGCCGGTACGAGATACACGCCGTGGTCGTCGGGCACGTGCGCGGCAAGGGCTGCGCTGTCGGCCGCGTTAACGATGACTTTCAGCCCGTCGCGCAGCCACTTGATTGCTGCGCCGGCCACGAAGATCGCACCTTCCATGGCATAGACGGTCCGACCAGCGATGCGATAGGCGGGCGTGGTCAGCATCCGGTTCGCCGACGCGACCGGGACATCGCCCGTGTTGAGTAGCAGGAAGCAACCCGTGCCGTAGGTGGATTTCGCCATCCCGGGCTGGAAGCAGGTCTGACCGATGAGCGCCGCCTGCTGATCACCCGCCATGCCGGTGATCGGGAGCGAGCGCCCAAACAGCCGCGCATCGGTCGCGCCATAGAGCGCGCTGCTGTCGCGTACCTCGGGGAGGAGTGCGCGCGGCACGCGCAGCAGCTCGAGCAACTCCTCGTCCCAGCGCTGCGCGTGAATGTCGAACAGCAGCGTGCGCGAGGCGTTGGTAACGTCCGTCGCGTGCACGCGCCCAGCGGTGAGACGCCAGAGCAGGAAGGTGTCGATCGTGCCGAAGGCGAGCTCGCCACGCTCGGCGCGCGCGCGCGCCCCAGCGACATGGTCGAGGAGCCAGGCCACCTTGGTGCCCGAGAAGTAGGGGTCGAGGAGCAGGCCGGTCTTGCGCCGCACGCGCTCTTCGGCCCCCTCGGCCTTCAGGCGCGAGCATTCGGCCGCCGTGCGCCGGTCCTGCCAGACAATCGCACGGTGAATCGGTCGGCCGGTGGCGCGCTCCCAGACGATCGCGGTCTCGCGCTGGTTGGTGATGCCGAGCGCCGCGACGCGGTCGATGCCAACGGCGCTGCGCGCGATGACCTCGCGCACGCACTCGAGCGTAGCGCGCCAGATGTCCTCCGGGTCGTGCTCCACCCAGCCGGCTGCCGGATAGTGCTGCTCGAGCTCGCGCCGCGCGATTGCGACGGCGCGTGCGTTGGCATCGAATGCGATGGCGCGGGTCGAGGTGGTTCCCTGGTCGATGGCGAGGATGTGCGTTGCGGCCATTCGCCCAGCCTCCGCCGGAGTCCTGCCCCGATCAAGGATAGCGTCGACGGCGCCCCTTTGAGCGCTGGTGCGTGTCGAGACATCGCCCCGTTCTCGCCAGGCGCGTAAGTGATGCGAGGACGCAACAGTCGATCTGCGAGACGCGTGGTGTCGTCATTTCACCGCCGGCGGTCCACCCATGCTGGACCTCCCCCCGACCGCCGCGCGGTGAATGAGCTCCAATTACTTTTTAAGATGGGGCTATTCAATTTCTAGGCTGTAAGCGCTGCTTGAGGTATGAAAAGCTAGGGATCGCGATGAGTGCCTCCGCGCCCGGCGCAGTCCACGGGGGCCGCAAGTGGCGGGCTTGACGAGCGGATGACGCGTTTGTTCAAGCGCCCCCGGGGCCGAGTGGTATAAAAGTCGAGAGGGGAGCGCCGGGCAGGTGCTCGCGTGGGAAAATCACAACCAAACCCTCGGGGGGCAGCGCGATGAAGCCTAATCTGAAGATCTCTGCGGCGGTCGCGGCGATTCTCACTACACCGACAGCTGTCGTTCTTGCCGCACCCCCCGATGCAGCCCCGGCCGGGGCGGCCGAGGGGGCGCTCACCGAGGTGATCGTCACCGCCGAGAAGCGCACCGAGAACCTGCAGGACGTTCCCATCACCATACAGGTGCTGACCTCGGAGACGCTGAAGCAGCTCAACGTCACGACGTTCGACGACTTCGTCAAGTACCTGCCGAACGTCACGCAGTCCTCGTGGGGCCCGGGCGCGAGCTTGATCACCATGCGCGGCCTGAGCACCGGCGCGCTCGGCACGCAGGGGAGCGGCACCGACGCCAACTTCCCGAACGTCGCGGTGTACCTCGACGACCAGTCCGCGATGATGCCGTACCGCAACCTCGACGTGTACGGTGTCGACCTCGAGCGCATCGAGGTCCTCGAGGGTCCGCAGGGCACGCTGTTCGGCGGCGGCGCCGAGGCGGGTGCGCTCCGCTATATCACCAACAAGCCGAAGCTTGACAAGGTCGAGGGCGTGGTGAATGCCGGCTACGGCATCACTGCGCATGGTGATCCGAACACGAACTTTGATGCCACGCTGAACGTGCCGCTTGTCACGGACACGTTGGCGTTGCGCGGGGTGGTCTACGGCGAGCACCGCGGCGGGTACATCAATAACGTGCCACAGACCTTCACGCGCTCCCCAAACGACCTGGGCATCGCCTACGCGGACTACGCGCTTACCTGCACGGCTGGAGTACCGACGAATGGGGTATGTCCTCCGCCGGTTGCGCCTGCGAAATCGAACGTGCCGAAGAGTTATGGCGTACCACCGGGAAGCTTTCCCCCGATCAACAATCAGGCGGAGGTCAGAAACGCAATCAACCCAGTCGACTACACCGGTATCCGCGCCGAGCTGCTCTGGAAGATCAACGACAACTGGAACTTCCTGGTGACCCAGAACTACCAGAGCCTGGATGCGGAGGGCGTCTTCTACCAGATGCCCACCGGCTCCGACTTCCAGTTCAACCATACGCCGCTTCCCGACCTGTCGGTGACCATGTTCAACCCCTCCTTCAGCAAGGACAAGTTCGAGATCACCACCTGGACTCTCAACGGACAGATCAGTTGGCTGAAGGCGATCTATGCCGGCGGTTACGTGGACCGCAACGTCGAGTCACAGTCGGACTACACCAACTATTCCCGCGGCTATTTCGGGGACTTCTACCAGTGCACCACGCACCCCGCGCCGCCCAAGGGGGCCGTAAATCCGTCCTACGTGCACTACGGCGTGCCGGGACCGGACAGTCACTGCTACTCACCGAATGCTTGGTGGCATAACACTCAGCAGGTCACGCACCTGAGCCATGAACTGCGCTTGAGCACTCCGGACGACTGGCGCGCGCGCGGCCTCCTCGGAGGCTACCTCGAGCAGTTCAGGGTGTACGACAACACCGACTGGTTCTACAAGACCATCCCGCCCTGCACGGCGCCCGCGGCTCCCAACCAGGGCTGCCTGACCAACATCACGCCGCCCGTAGGCTCGACGTCTCAGAACCCGAATACCCGTCCTGACAACCAGGGCTTCTTCGATGACGTCCAGCGCGGCTACAAGCAGTGGGCAGTCTTCGGGTCGGTCGACTTCGACCTGATCCCCAAGACACTTACCGTGACCGCCGGCACGCGGTACTACAACTTCAACAACACGGAAACGGGCAGTTACGTCGGCAGCTTCGGCTGTCAGAACGCGGGGCCCTCAGGCTCGCCCTGCGGCCAACACAATCTCAACGCGCTGGACCTCCAGAACACCGAGACCGGGTACACGAGCCGGGCGAATGCCACCTGGCACATCACGCGCGATGTGATGGCCTACTACACGTGGTCGCAGGGCTACCGGCCGGGAGGCTACAACCGCGAGGCCACCTGCCATCTGCCTAATGCCGCGGGCGTCGACCAGTGGTGTATCTCACAGTACTTCCACCCGGACAAACTCACCAACAACGAGCTTGGCGTGAAGAGCGAGTGGCTGGATCACCATCTGCTGCTCAACGGCACTGTCTATCAGGAGGACTGGAAAAACACCCAGATTCAGTTCTTCAATCCGGCGGCGCTCGGCAACCTGACCTTTGTCACGAACGGCGCCGATTACCGGGTACGGGGCTTCGAGCTGCAGCTGGCGTGGCGCCTCATGCAAGGCCTGACGGTCGACGGCTCGGCCGCGTGGAATAGCTCGTCGCAGCAGAACAATCCGTCGCTCATCGTCAACAACCCGGCGCTGAAAGGGACGGCTGCCTTCGGTACTCCGATCACCTCCATCGAGAACGTCTTCGGGGTGCCGGGAAGCCCCCTGGCGCAGTCACCCCCCTTCCAGGGGAACCTGCGGATGCGCTACGACTGGCAGGTGAGCAACTATGCCTGCTTCGCTCAGATCGCCGGTACCCACATCGCCAGCTCGCTCGCCAACGTCGGCACCGTGCCGCCGATCGCGCCGGTGGGCTCGACGCACATCAACTATACCGACCCCGGTTACTCGACCTTGGACGCCTCGTTGGGTCTCGCCAGAGACAACTGGACCGCAGAAGTGTACGGCCAGAACCTCACCGACGAGCGCGGCGTCATCTTCACGTCGGCTTCGCAGGCGATCGAGACTCAGACGGTGATCCGCCCTCGGGTGCTCGGCCTGAAAGTCGGGTATAAGTTCTGATACCGGCTCGGCAATCGGTCGGCGGCCGGCAGGCCGCCCGGCTACAGTAGAATCAAAGGCGGGCGGCGCTGCCCGCCTTTTTTTGACACATGGCCGTCGCGATTCCCCATATGCCGAGCTCCCGCATCGAAGCGGAAGTAACGCGCATCCGCGCGCTGCTCGAGCGGCGCGAGTTCGCCGCCGCCACCGCGGCGGCGGAGCGTCTGCTCGGGGATGTCCCGGAGAACCGCGACGTCCTTTATATGCTCGCGGTCGGCCAACGCTACCTGCAGCGCATCCCGGCCGCTCTCGCGACCCTCGCGCGGCTCGAACAGCTCTACCCCGACTACGGTCGGCTGTTTCAGGAGCGCGGGCACTGTTACGTTGCGGTCCGCTCGGCCGAGCCGGCGATCGAAGCCTTTGAGCGCGCGGTGCATCTGAACCCCGCCTTGCCGGCGAGCTGGAAGGCGCTGCAGCGGCTGTATGGGATGACCGGACGGCAGGCCGATGCGCAGACAGCCGCGCATCACGTGAGCACGCTGGCGGCTCTACCGGTGCCGGTCATGACGGCGACCAGCATGTTCGCCGACGGCGAGATTGCCGCCGCCGAGCAAATGATCCGCGCGTTTCTGCTGCAGCAGCAGCCCGAGCATATCGAGGGCATGCGGCTTCTGGCGAGGATAGGAATGAAAGTCGGCGTGCTCGACGACGCCGAGCTTCTCCTCGAGGCAGTGCTCGAGCGCGCGCCCGACTACCGCGCGGCGCGCGCCGAGTACGTGCAGGTGCTGCTCGATCGCCAACGAACACAGCGCGCACGGGAGGAACTCGACAAACTCCTCAAGGAGGAACCGGCCAATCGCGCCTTTCGCACGACCTACGCCACGGCGCTCGTCGGCCTCGGTGAGGCCGAGCAGGGGGTGCGACTATATCGTCAGCTGCTCGCCGAAGTTCCTGCGAATCCCCCGGCGGCCGAGGCGCGTGCCTGGAACCAGCACGCCTCCCAGGTTCACCTATCGGTCGCCCATGCACTCAAGACGCTCGGCCGGACACGGGAGGCAATCGATTCCTATCGGGCTGCCGCGGCGACCAGGCCGGACTACGGCGACGCCTACTGGAGCCTCGCCAACCTCAAGACGTACCGCTTCACGGAGGAAGAGCTCGCGCGCATGCGCGACCTCGAGGCCGCATCCGCTACGGAAATCGTCGACCGCTTCCACCTGTGCTTCGCGCTCGGCAAGGCGCTCGAGGACCGCACCGAGTACGTCGAGTCGCTCCGCTACTACGAGCGTGGCAACGCGCTCAAGAAATCACAGTGTCGCTACAAGCCGAGCTTCATGGATCAGAACGCAGCTCTCCAGGCGCAGGTCTGTAGCGCGGAGTTCTTCGCGGCGCGAGCGGGCGCGGGCAGCGGCAGCGACGAGCCGATCTTCATCGTGGGGTTGCCGCGCTCGGGCTCGACCCTCATCGAGCAGATCCTCGCCTCGCACTCCCAGGTCGAGGGCACGCTCGAGCTCGCCGAGATCCCGCGCCTGGTGGCGGAGCTTCAGGGCCGGGAGTCAGCGGATGCTGCGCCGCGCTATCCCGGGATCCTTGCCAAGCTCCCAGCCGAGGAATTTCGCAAATTCGGCGAGCGCTACCTCGCGGACACTCGCGTGTACCGCCACGGCAAACCCCGCTTCATCGACAAGATGCCGAACAACTTCCGCCACCTCGGCCTGATCCATCTGATCCTGCCGCACGCGAAGATCATCGACGCGCGCCGCGAGCCGATGGCCTGCTGCTTCAGCAACTTCAAGCAGCTGTTTGCTTCGGGGCAGGAGTTCACCTACAGCTTCGAGGACATCGCGCACTACTACCGCAGCTACGTCGCGCTCATGGCGCACTGGGACGCCGTGCTGCCCGGCAAGGTGCTGCGGGTGCAGCATGAGGACCTGGTCGCGGACCTCGAGGGCAACGTTCGCCGGATCCTCGACTTCTGCGGCCTCGAATTCGAGCCCGCGTGTCTCGAGTTCTACAAGACCGAGCGGAGCGTGCGCACCGCGAGCTCCGAGCAGGTACGCCAACCCATCTACCGCGAAGGCCTCGACCATTGGCGCAACTTCGAGCCCTGGCTGGGCCCACTGAAAGAGGCTCTCGGGGATCTCGCGCCGCCGTGAGCCGGCCGCGCCGTGCCGCAATTCCCGGCCGGTGCTCTATAGCCCGTTTCCTCAATAGTTAAGTAAATGCCTAACTATCCTCCGAGCGAACCAATTCTCCCGGGACTTCAGCCCACGCGCGTGGCGCGCAGTCGCTCCTCGTCGAGCGCGTACCCCATACCCGGCGCGTCGCTCAGGTTGATCCATCCCTCGCCGTCGACCCGCAGCGGCTCGGCCAACATGAAGTCGCGACGTTGCAGCGTCCACTCCGGCGGATCGAACGGATATTCGAAGTAGGGTGCATCGCACAGTCCCGCCACCAGGTGCGCGTTGGCCGTGACGCCCATGCCGTTCGTCCAGGTGTGGGGCGTGAAGACGAGGTGGTGCTCCTGTGCGAGGACCGCGATGCGTTTGAGACCGGTGATGCCGCCCACCAGTGCGGCATCCGGTTGCAGGACATCGACCGAGCCCGCGGTGATGAGATCGCGCAGCTCGTGCACCTGGCGGGTCATTTCCCCGCCCGCGATACGCACGTCCGTGGCCGCGCGCAGCGCCCGCATGCCGGCGTGATCCGCACGATGCAGCGGCTCCTCCATCCAGTAGACCTTCAGCAGCTCGAGCTCGCGGGCGACGGTGAGCGCGTCCTTGAAACTCCACGCGGGCTCGGTGTCCCACGACATGCGCCACCCCTGGTTGCAGTCGACCAGCAGCTCGAGCTTGTCGCCGACGCGCGCCCGCACCGCCGCGAGCGCCGCGACGTCATCGCGCCAGTCGCCACGGTGAAAGCGCAGCTTCATGGCACCAAAGCCCTGTGCCAGGTAGCGCTCGGCGGCCTCCGCCTGCGCTGCCGGATCGCGCAGCGTCGCTGAAGATGCGTACGCGCGCACCCGCCGCGCCAGGCCGCCGAGGAGCTTCCAGCAGGGTTGCCTGAGGATCTTGCCCGCGAGGTCCCACAGGGCCAGATCGAGCGGCCAGCAGCGCCCGTAGTGAAAATCAATGTTTGACAACACCCGGTAGTGTCGCTCGAGTGCGAGCGGGTCATGCCCGACGAACAGGTCTTCGTGTCCCTCGAAGCCGAGCATGCGATCGCCGGAGCCGTAGCCGACCAGCCCGCTGTCGGTGGTGACGCGCACGATGGTCGCATCGAAATGCACCCGCGGCTTGGTATCCCAGCTCGCATTGAAAGCTGGCGCCAGCGGCAGGCGGTGATGGCTGACCATGACCGCGGCGATCGTGTGACCCGACTTGCGGCCGGACGCGGGCTGCGATGGGTGGGCGGGGTGCGCGCTCATGTCTGCCGTAGGCGCAGCAGCCTTTCACAGTCGCCGGGCCGCTCAAAGCCGAGAAATTGCCTAGCGGCATCGAAAAAAGGCATTGGATACAGGGGTCCCTTGGCGCGACGCTGCACTCTGGGCGAGGATTGCGTATCGGCGTCCCTCAGGGGGCAGCGGTCGGGTGAGGCGGGGATGAGGATGCAGAAAACGACTATCGACCGGCGCTGGTTGCCGCTCAACGCGCTGCGGGCTTTCGAGGGCGTGGCCAAGCACGGCAGCTTCACCGCCGCCGCCAACGCGCTGCTCATCTCGCAGAGCGCGCTCTCCCGCCACGTCATCGCGCTCGAGCGCCTGACCGGCGTGCAGCTGTTCGAGCGCCGCCCGCACGCCTTGACCCTGACCAAGGCCGGCCAGTACCTGCTGCCGGCGGTGGTGAAGTCCTTCGACCGCCTCGAATACGCACTCGATGACATCCGCAATGAAGGTGCGCCGGCGCAGCGGACGCTGCGGGTGCAGATGCCGCCGAGCTTCGCGGTGCAGCTCGCGGTGCCGATCCTGCGCGACTTTCGCCAGGCGAGTGCCGAGGTCGACATCGATCTCATCAGTCCCTACGGCGTCGGCCCGCCGCTCGGGGATGTCGACGTGGC